>ENA-OQEN01000574-OQEN01000574.1-human-gut-metagenome-genome-assembly--contig:-NODE-574-length-15863-cov-3.045691_pt1 | contig 15863 bp, 22 predicted proteins | sample MGYA00242791_ERZ504627 | MGnify/ENA primary metagenome ERZ504627 (study PRJEB26092, sample SAMD00036316) | human gut metagenome | host: Homo sapiens | study: EMG produced TPA metagenomics assembly of... | reverse complement strand
AATTAATATAGGAAATTTTTCTAAACAAAATTAAAGTTAAAATTTAACAAATTAGTTGAAAAAATTTAGAAATAGTCTATTATCATACTAGCGAAAATTTTATTTTTTATAGATGGAGGATATAAAATGAGTAGTAACAATCAAAGCTTGGCAATGCAGCGTATTGCTAAGTTAGTCGACGAGAACAGTTTCATGGAAATTGGTTCTCTTGTGACAGCTCGCAGTACAGATTTTAACCTTACTGCAGCAAAAGCTCCTTCAGATGGTGTTATTATCGGACACGGTCTGATTGATGGAAATCTTGTATTTATCTACAGCCAGGATGCAACAGTTCTTAACGGAACAATCGGCGAGATGCATGCAAAGAAAATTGCTTCTGTATATGATATGGCCATGAAAATGGGCGCACCTGTTATCGGATTTATCGATTGCGGTGGTATCAGACTTCAGGAGTCAGTTGATGCATTAGACGGATTTGGTCTTATCTACGCCAAGGAAGTTGCAGCAAGTGGCGTTATTCCACAGATTTGTGGTGTATTCGGTAATTGTGGTGGCGGACTTTCTGTAGTACCGGCTCTTTGTGATTTCGCTTATATCGAAGAGTCTAAGGGCAGAATGTTTGTTAATACTCCTGATGCAATAGAGGGTAATCGCGTTGAGAAATGCGATACAGCAGCAGCTTCATTCCAGAGTGAGAACAATGGATGTGTAGACGGAATCGGTTCAGAGGATGATATTATCGCTGATATCAGAGCTCTTGTCAGCATGCTTCCACTCAACAACGAGGGAGATGTATATACAGACTCATGTGAGGATGATCTCAACAGAGCATGTAACAGCATGGCTGATATGAAGGCTGATCCAAGATTCCTCTTATCAGAGCTTTCTGATGATCATGTATTCTTTGAGACAAAGAAAGACTTTGCCAAGAATATGGTAACAGGCTTTGTTAAATTAAACGGCATGACAGTCGGTGCAGTTGCAAACTGCAGCACAGTATATGATGCTGAGGGCAAGAAGGCAGAGGAGTTTGCACTTTCTCTTACTGCAAAGGGCTGCAACAAGGCAGCTGAGTTTGTATCATTCTGTGATGCTTTCTCAATTCCTGTACTTACACTTACAAATGTAAACGGATTCAAGAACTGCATGTGCTCTGAGAAGAAGCTTGCAAAGGCTCTTGCCAGAATGACATACGCATTCTCAAGTGCAACATGTCCTAAGGTTAACCTGATTACAGGAGAGGCTTACGGAAGCGCATATGTTGCAATGAACTCTAAGTCAATCGGAGCTGATATGGTTTATGCATACCCTGATGCAAAGATTGGTATGATGGATTCAAAGATTGCAGCTGAGATTATGTATCCGGGCGCTGATGCAAAGGAAATCGATGAGAAGGCAGCTGATTACGAGAAGCTTCAGTCTTCTGTTTCATCAGCAGCAGCCAGAGGATATGTAGACCTCATCATTGATCCGGCTGACACAAGAAAATATCTTGTAGGTGCTTTTGAGATGCTTTACACCAAATATGTAGATGCACCAGAGAAGAAACACGGAACTAAATAATAGAAAGGCGCATTTTGTTATGAAGAAAAAAATAACATATATCCTTAGCCTTCTTATGATTGTATGTATGCTTGGAGCATGTGGCTCTGACAATGCCGAAAAGACATACGGCGGATACACAACAGACGAGCTTCATACTGAGGCAACAGACAGCCTTGGCAATATCCAGAACTACATTGCGCTCGTAGATAGTTGTGGCGGTTATGACAACTATGAGAAGAGTGTCAAGGAAGTTGAGGAGAAGACAGGCATGACAGAGGGTGAGGTTGTTTACAACACACTCGGACAGTCGGGAGCAAGCGTTTCAATGAAAAATATCGACGCTGAGCTTGATGCCGTTTCATCATGGCTTGATATGGTTGACGAATACGGAGACGTAAAGGATGCAACTGATGGCAAGGATTTTACAGTAACCAAGTCAGGTGGTACACTCACTACCGACATGACACTTACATTTGGCAAGCAGGATGTAACATACGAATTAGTATATGATTCGGTTACCATGGAGGTAACAGGTATCTCACTTACTCCTGTTCAGACAATGGGACAGAAGCTTGCTAAGGCAGGACAGAACACAGTAATTTCAATGAGCATTGTATTCTGTGTACTTATTCTTATCTCTCTTATCATTACTGCTTCAAGTTTATTGCTCTTATCGCAATAAGCCAAAGAAGGCAGAAGCAAAGAGCAAGCCTGAAAAGAAAGAGACTGCTGCAGCAGAAGCACCTGCTACAGACCTTACAGATGATACAGAGCTTGTAGCTGTTATCTCAGCAGCTATAGCAGCAAGCGAGGGTACTACAACAGAGGGCTTTGTAGTCCGTTCAATCAATAGAAGATAATTTAGGAGGACATTTGAGATGAAAAACTATACAATTACCGTTAACGGAAATGTTTACGATGTTACAGTAGAAGAGACAGGAAGCACACCTAGCACAGCCAGCGCACCTAGAAGAGCTGCAGCACCTGCTGCCGCTGCACCAAAGGCTGCTGCACCTGCAGGAGCAGGAAGCATCAAGGTTGAGGCCGGAGCTGCCGGAAAGGTATTTAAGCTCGAGGCTAAGGTTGGCGATGCAGTAAAGAAGGGTGATACACTTCTTATTCTTGAGATCATGAAGATGGAGACACCTGTTGTTGCATCACAGGATGGAACAGTAGCAAGCATTGATGTTGCTGTTGGTGATTCAGTAGAGTCAGGTGCATTACTTGCAACATTAAACTAATTCCAGGAGGTAAACTAATTTGAGTTACGTAGGTGAAACACTTTCAAACCTCCTACATCAGACTGCCTTTTTTAATCTGTCAGTCGGAAACTATGTTATGATTGCCGTAGCATGTGTATTCCTGTTTTTGGCTATTAAAAAAGGATTTGAGCCTTTACTTTTAGTACCTATTGCTTTTGGTATGCTCCTTGTTAATATCTATCCTGATATTATTGTAAGTCCTGAGCACTCAAGCAATGGAGTAGGTGGTTTACTTTATTATTTCTATACACTTGATGAGTGGTCAATTCTTCCTTCACTGATTTTCCTCGGTGTCGGAGCTATGACAGACTTTGGTCCGCTTATCGCAAACCCTATCAGCTTCTTACTCGGAGCTGCAGCACAGTTTGGTATTTTCGGAGCTTATTTCCTTGCAATCCTTCTCGGATTTAACGACAAGGCAGCAGCAGCCGTATCTATCATCGGTGGAGCTGACGGACCTACATCTATTTTCCTTGCCGGAAATTAGGTCAGACAGGTCTGATGGGACCTATCGCCGTGGCAGCGTACTCGTACATGGCATTAGTACCTATCATCCAGCCGCCAATTATGAAATTATTTACTACAAAGAAAGAGCGTGCAATCAAGATGCAGAACCTTCGTCCTGTAAGCAAGCTTGAGAGAATTCTCTTCCCTGTAGTAGTTACTATCGTTGTTTGTACACTGCTTCCAACTACAGCACCACTCGTTGGTATGCTCATGCTTGGAAACCTTTTCCGTGAGTCTGGTGTAGTACGTCAGCTTCAGGAGACAGCAAGCAACGCCCTTATGTACATTGTAGTTATCTTACTCGGTACATCAGTAGGTGCTTCTACAAGCGCAGAGTCATTCCTTAATATGAGCACAATCAAGATCGTTATCCTTGGTCTTATTGCATTCATGGTGGGAACTGCTGCCGGAGTACTTTTTGGAAAGCTTTTATGCTTCTTTACAAAAGGCAAGATCAATCCACTTATCGGTTCAGCCGGTGTATCCGCTGTTCCTATGGCTGCCCGTGTATCTCAGAAGGTCGGTGCAGAAGAGGATCCAACAAACTTCCTTCTTATGCATGCTATGGGACCTAACGTAGCCGGTGTTATTGGAACTGCCGTAGCGGCCGGATGCTTCATGGCTATATTCGGTATTTAGATTTAATTAAGGAGGATTAATCATGTCAGAAGTGGTAAAGAAACCATTAAAAATAACAGAAACTGTTCTTCGTGATGCACATCAGTCACTGATTGCAACCAGAATGACAACAGAGCAGATGCTTCCAATCGTTGACAAAATGGACAAGGTTGGATACAACGCAGTAGAGTGCTGGGGTGGTGCAACATTTGATGCCTGCCTTAGATTCTTAAAGGAAGATCCATGGGATCGTCTCAGAAAATTAAGAGACGGCTTCAAAAATACAAAGCTCCAGATGCTTTTCCGTGGACAGAATATCTTAGGATATCGTCCATATGCAGATGATGTTGTTGAGTATTTCGTACAGAAGTCAATCGCAAACGGAATCGATATCATCCGTATTTTCGACTGCTTAAATGATATCAGAAACTTACAGACTGCAGTTACAGCATGTAACAAGGAAAAGGGACATGCCCAGGTAGCTCTTTCATACACACTTGGAGATGCTTACACACTTGACTACTGGATGGATATGGCAAAGAGAGTTGAGGACATGGGTGCTGACTCACTTTGTATCAAGGATATGGCCGGTCTTTTAGTTCCTGCAAAGGCTACAGAGCTTGTTCAGGCTTTAAAGGATTCTACAAGCCTTCCTGTTGAGCTTCATACACACTACACATCAGGTGTTGCTTCAATGACATACATGAAGGCTGTTGAGGCCGGAGTTGATATCATTGACACAGCTATGTCACCATTCGCTCTTGGAACAAGCCAGCCTGCAACAGAGGTTATGGTTGAGGCATTCAAGGGCACAGAGTTTGATACAGGTCTTGATCTTAATCTCTTAAGTGAGATTGCTGATTACTTCAGACCAATGAGAGAGGAAGCTTTAGCTTCAGGTCTCATGAACCCAAAGGTACTCGGAGTAAATATCAATACTCTCCGTTATCAGGTTCCTGGAGGAATGCTTTCAAACCTTATCTCACAGCTCAAGGAGCAGGGCAAAGAGGACAAGTACGAGGAGGTTCTCGCAGAGGTACCTCGTGTGCGTAAAGACCTAGGTGAGCCACCACTTGTAACTCCTTCTTCACAGATCGTTGGTACACAGGCTGTATTTAACGTACTCATGGGCGAGAGATACAAGGTTGCTACTAAGGAGACTAAGGATATCCTTCTTGGTAAGTATGGTCAGACAGTTAAGCCTTTCAACCCTGAGGTTGTTGACAAGGTTCTTGGTGATGATAAGAAGAATGCCATCACATGTCGTCCGGCAGATCTTCTTGAGCCAGAGCTTGACAAGATTGAGGCTGAGATGAAGCAGTGGAAACAGCAGGATGAGGATGTTCTTTCTTATGCTCTCTTCCCACAGGTTGCTACTGATTTCTTCAAGTACAGACAGGCACAGCAGACAGGCGTTGATGCAAAGGCCGCTGATACTGAGAATAAGGCTTATCCTGTATAGTATTTAAAAATATAATTCATGCTTTTGAATTTCAAGCAGGTCCGGCTTTGCCGGGCCTGTTTTTTGGTGATGAGATATGGAGAAAAGTAAGTCCCGGGCACCGGGCAGGCACGCACACTTTCCCGTGCGCTACGCTACGCCACTAAGATACTATACGAAATTATGCTTGAAGTTGGTCTATGCTTGACGAAACCGGCTTTTATGCTCCATCCATGGCGCATAACACCTTGTCCTGCCGTCCATGGCAGGACATTTCTGTGTTTCATGGGCATAATTTCTATAGTATCTAAGAGGCTGCGCTATTCGCACACATGAAAGTGTGCGTGCCTGCCCGGTGCCCGGGACTTACGAGTCTATTCTATGGCAAAAATAAAAAATATAAATTCGCTCTTTCATATAGAGGAAAAAAGTGATAATATTTTAAGGTATGAAAAAATTGTTGCAGGTCACACAAATGTGTGAAGCACAGCCATAAACGGGAAAGCTCAGGAGTATAAGATGTCAAATACTAACGACTTACTTAACAGGATAAATGCTAAATACAGTACGATGAGCAAGGGGCACAAGCTGCTTGCTACATACATAACTGATAATTATGATAAGGCTGTCTTTCTGACAGCGGCTAAGATGGGCGAAACGGTAGGAATTTCTGAGTCTACGGTTGTCAGGTTCGCTACATCGCTGGGATATAAGGGATATCCCGATTTTCAGAAGGCACTCGAGGAGCTTGTAAGGAACAAGCTCAATTCGGTTCAGCGAATGGAGGTCACATATGGCGTATCAGCCAGTCACAGATTCTTGAGACTGTACTGCAGTCTGATCGTGACAAGATTAAGACCACTCTGGAAAAAATTGATGCGGATGCATTTGACCTGGCGGTAGATACTATTTTACAGTCAAGGAAAATTTATATTGTTGGAATCAGAAGCTGTGCACCTCTTGCAAGCTTTCTTGCATTTTATATGAATCTGATGTTTGAGGATGTGTGTCTGCTTACGACAAACAGCTCGAGCGAGCTTTTTGAGCAGATGGTGCGCATTGGCAAGGATGATGTGATTATCGGTATCAGCTTTCCGCGTTATTCTATGCGTACTCTTAAGGCGTTAGAATTTGCCAACAACAGGAGTGCAAAGGTTATCACTATCACAGACAGCATTCATTCACCGATGAATCTGTATTCTTCATGTAATCTGATTGCCGACAGTGATATGGCCTCTATAGTTGATTCACTTGTTGCTCCGCTTTCTGTCATCAATGCCCTGATTGTGGCTCTTTGCATGAAAAGCAGAGTATTGTCGCAAAGACACTGACAGAGCTTGAGGATATATGGAATGAGTATCAGGTGTACGAGAATGATGAGATTGATTACATTGATGACTCTATAAAGGTACATTACGCTAAGCTGGGGGATTCGCAGGATGAGTAAGAAAATTATTGTGGTAGGTGGCGGAGCGCCGGAATGCTTGCAGCATATTTTGCTGCAGCCGCAGGAAATAAGGTTACGCTTCTTGAAAAAAATGAAAAACTTGGGAAGAAAATATATATAACCGGCAAGGGCAGATGCAACCTGACCAATGCGTGCGATGTCGAGGAGCTTTTTTTAAATGTAAAGAGCAACAGTAAGTTTTTGTACAGCGCTTTTTATGGCTTTGACAACAGCAGGGTGATTGATTTTTTTGAGAGTCATGGCATGCCTGTAAAGGTGGAACGTGGCAATCGTGTATTTCCGGTATCTGATAAGTCGTCGGATGTGATTTTTGCTTTACAGAAAGCTTTGAAGGAAAAGAATGTGGAGGTATTACTTCACACGGAGGTATCAAAGCTGTGCTATGAGAAAATCACTGATACAAAGGCAGATGAAGAAGCTAGTGATAAAAAGCCTAGTGATAAAAAGCCTAGTGATAAAAAGCCTGAATTAAAAATAACAGGTGTCATATTAAAGGATGGCACCAAAATGGATGCTGATGCAGTTATTGTGGCCACAGGAGGACTTTCATATCCTTCTACAGGCTCTACAGGTGACGGCTACAAAATGGCAGAGGATGCAGGTCATACTGTGACAGAGTGCACACCGTCGCTTGTGCCATTTAATGTAAAGGAAGAGTGGGTAAAGAGTCTTCAGGGACTTTCCCTTAAAAATACGGCTATTTCCATATATAGCGGCAAAAAGAAGCTTTATGAGGATTTTGGAGAGATGCTCTTTACGCATTTTGGGGTCAGCGGCCCTATGATTTTGTCTGCGAGTGCATCAATTAAGCAAAGCCTTATTAAGCAGCCTCTTGACATGTATATTGATTTGAAGCCGGCTCTCACACAGGAGGCCTTGGACAAGAGGATTCTCAGGGAGTTTGAGGAGGCAAAAAACAAGCAGTTTAAGAATTCGATAAACAAGCTTTTGCCGGCAAAAATGATTCCGGTGATAATTGAGCTTTCAGGCATTGACCCGGATAAGAAGGTCAATGAGATATCGAAAGAGGAAAGAAACAGACTTCTTATGCTTTTTAAGAAGCTGCCTGTCACTCTTAATGGACCAAGAGGATATAATGAAGCTATTATCACAAAGGGCGGCATAAAGGTGAAGGAAATCAATCCATCCACTATGGAGTCGAAGCTTGTGAATGGCCTCTACTTTGCCGGCGAGGTGCTGGATTTGGATGCATATACGGGAGGTTTCAATCTGCAGATAGCATGGTCCACCGGATATCTGGCAGGAACAAGTGCAGCGGTTTGATGATTTTGAAAACTATTTTGAGACATTTATAATAACAGTTATATATGCGCATAGTGAATTGAACAGCTGGGATTTTAATAAAAATGATGAACAATTATATTTTAAGGAGAAATTATGAGATACAATATAGCAATTGACGGACCGGCAGGAGCCGGAAAAAGCACTATAGCAAAGAGACTTGCAAAGGAACTTGGCGCAATTTATGTCGATACAGGTGCCATGTACCGTGCCATGGCATACTATTTTATCCAAAAGGGTGTGGACAAGGAGGATATTGACACCATCACGAAGCTGTGTAAGGATGTTGAGGTTTCAATCAGCTATGAAAACGGTGAACAGCAGGTTATCTTAAATGGTGAGAATATCACAGGCTTTATAAGGACAGGAGGCTGTCGGCAATATGGCATCAGCAACAAGTGTTTATCCTGTAGTTAGAGAAAAGCTTGTTGAGCTTCAAAGACAGCTCGCTGCCAGAGAGAATGTGGTGATGGATGGAAGAGATATAGGAACTGTTGTACTTCCTGATGCCAATGTCAAGATATTTTTAACAGCAAGCTCTAAAGTACGTGCAAAGAGACGCTTCGATGAGCTTACTGCAAAGGGTGAGAAATGCGATATTGATGCAATCGAGAAGGATATTATAGAGAGAGACCACAGGGATATGACAAGAGAGACATCACCTTTGAAGCAGGCGGATGATGCCGTGCTGCTTGATTCGTCTGATATGACAATCGATGAGGTGGTAGATAGAATGAAACAGCTTGTGAAAGAGGCATAGCGTATGGGAGAGCTTACTATCGCAAAGAGCGCCGGCTTTTGTTTTGGAGTGACGAGAGCAGTAAATATGGTCTATGAGGCAATTGAAAAGGAAAATGTGCCTATATACACCTATGGCCCGATTATTCACAATGATGAGGTCGTAAAGGATATGGAAAAAATGGCGTAACCGTCATAAACGATCTCGATGAGCTTTCTTCTCATGAAAAGGGTGTGATGATTATCCGTTCACACGGTATAAGCAAGGCTGAGTATGACAGGATAAAAAACTGTGGCTTTGAGGTGCTTAATGCAACATGTCCTTTTGTATCAAAAATTCACAGATATGTGGAGGATTACAGCTCAAAGGGCTATGATATTATAATTGTCGGCAGTCCAAAGCACCCTGAGGTGTGTGGAATAAAGGCTGGGCAGACGAAAAATGCCATGTAACCATCATAAATTCGCCTGAGGATGCCGAAAATTACATGAAAAATAGTACAAAAAACTATGCATAGTGTCACAAACGACATTTAACTACAATAAATTTCAAGATATAGTTGAAATTATTGCAAAAAAGGTTATGATATAACTGTTTTAAATACAATCTGTAATGCTACAGAGGTCAGACAGACCGAAGCAAGAAAGGTAGCACAGTGCTCAGATGTCATGATTGTCATAGGCGACAGGCACAGCTCCAATACACAGAAGCTATTTGAAATATGTAAAAACGAATGCAAAAATACTTACTATATACAGACAAGTGACGAAATGGATTATACACAAATCAGGTCCAACAATAACGTAGGTATTACAGCAGGGGCTTCAACCCCAAATAATATCATTGAGGAGGTTTCAAAGAATGTCAGAAATGAGCTTTGAACAAATGCTGGAAGAATCTTTTAAAACTATAAGAAATGGAGAAGTGGTAGAAGGTACCGTTATTGATGTTAAACCTGACGAGATTTTCTTAAATATTGGATACAAATCAGACGGAATTATTACTAGAAACGAGTACACAAATGAGCCGAACGTAGATCTTACTACTGTTGTAAAGGTTGGCGACAAGATGGAAGCCAAGGTAGTTAAGCTTAACGATGGCGAGGGCCAGGTTATCCTTTCTTACAAGCGCCTTCAGGCAGAGAAGGGCAGCAAGCGTCTTGAGGAGGCTTTTGAGAATCAGGAAGTATTAAAGGCAAAAGTTACACAGGTATTAGCCGGTGGTGTATGTGTCAGTGTTGATGAGACAAGAGTATTCATCCCTGCAAGCCTTGTATCAGATACTTATGAGAAGGATCTCAACAAGTTCAAGGATCAGGAGATTGAGTTTATCATCACAGAGTTCGATCCAAGAAAGAGACGTATTATCGGAAATAGAAAGGTATTACTCGTTGAGCAGAAGGCTAAACAGCAGGAAGAGCTTCTTGCAAATCTTCACGTTGGCGATGTAATCGAAGGAACAGTTAAGAATGTTACAGATTTCGGTGCATTCATCGATCTTGGCGGAGTAGACGGATTACTTCATATCTCAGAGATGTCTTGGGGCAGAGTAGAGAACCCTAAGAAGGTATTCACTGTTGGACAGACTGTAAGAGTATTTGTTAAGAACATCAATGGTTCTAAGATTGCTCTTTCAATGAAGTTTGATGACGAGAATCCATGGAATGGTGCAACAGAGAAATTGCTCCTGGCAATATCGTAAAGGGCAAAGTAGCCAGAATGACAGATTTTGGTGCATTCATCGAGCTTGCTCCTGGTGTTGACGCACTTCTTCATGTTTCACAGATTTCAAAGGATCATGTTGAGAAGCCATCAGATGTTCTCAAGATTGGTCAGGAGGTTGAGGCTAAGGTTGTTGAGTTCAATGAGGACGATAAGAAAATCAGCTTAAGCATGAAGGCTCTCCTTGATTCAGAGGATGATGGAGCAGATGTTGCAGATGTAAATATCGATGAGGTTGCTTCTGATAACGAGTAGTTTTTGATTTTAAAGCTGTCATATATAATTATATGGCAGCTTTTATTTGTATCGGGTGGCACCTATTGGAGGATTGTGATGTTTGATCATTATGAATGGTTTAAAAATGAAGTGTACAGGCTGACGCAGATAGATCTCAATTATTATAAAGAAAAGCAGATGCGCAGGCGTATTGATACTCTTGCGAAAAAAAACGGGGCTGATTCTTATGAGACATACATTGATATGATTTCTGCAGATAAGGCTAAGTTTAAACAGTTTATCAATTTTATCACTATCAATGTATCTGAGTTCTATAGGAATCCTGATCAGTGGAGTTTTTTGGACAGAGAGGTCATTCCTGAGATATTAAAGAACAATACAGGGACTATTAAGATATGGAGCGCGGCATGCTCAACAGGGGACGAGCCGTATTCGCTTGCCATGGCTTTTTCGAAGCATGTTCCACTGTCTCGTATAAAGATACTGGCTACAGATATTGACGACCAGGTGATTGCGAGTGCTAAAGCCGGGCTTTACAGCGCAAAGTCTGTAGAAAATGTGCCGGCTGACCTGAAGAAGAAGTACTTTACCCAGGTGGAGGCTCATACAAGATATCTGATGATATCAAGCGATGTGTGACCTTTAAGGAACACAATCTGTTGAAGGATTCATATCCAAAGGATTACGATCTTATCCTGTGCAGGAATGTGGTGATTTATTTTACCGATGATGCGAAGGATATGATATACAAAAATTTCTTCAATACTTTAAAATCCAAGGGAATACTGTTTATAGCAGTACTGAGCAGATAACTACATATCGTGAGCTCGGCTTTGAGAGATTAAGCAGTTTCTATTTCAGGAAGCCATGATATCTTATCAGAGGTTAAACAGATGGTCTGTTATGTGTTTTACATATGACAGTACCATCTGTTTTGAATTTATAAAATCTTCAGTCAGCAGGAAATAGCTGTACTTATCCTTTATATCGAATCGAAACTCGGGCTTCATGAAGTCAGAGTACTGTCTGATGAAGGTACCGGTTTTGCGCACATAGCAGTTGTACGCCTTGCATTTTTCACGGTATTCGTGGTCGACATATGCTGCGACACTCTTGTGTATGGCCATGTCCTCCTTTGGAAGATAGTAGTAGTTTTTGTAATCGCTGTAGAAATGGCGCATTTCCACCTCGAATATCTCTGCACGCACATAGCTTTTTGTAGTGCCTATGGTCAGATAGATGTCATTGTCATGGAAGCTTACAGATTTTGGAACGGAAATTTATTTTCAAATGATATGATAAGCTCATTCATCAGACTGCGTCGTAAGCTGTATATGGGTTTACGGATACACCGGTTATATCTGCAATGCCATGTATGCATTCTTTATACGAAAGTATACTAAGGAGCTTTGTCATGCCAAGGACATCCTCGTAGTTGTGTGTCAAAAGCAGGGATAGCTTTTCGTCGTCTTTTTGGGCAAGATATTCATAATAAACGTTTATGAGCTCGCCACCGGAATATTTATCCTCCCTATCTATACCAAGAAATGCTTCGATGCTTTTTTGCTTGTAGTTTTCGAGGCGCAAAAGAGGCTTTATCGGGGAAAGCTCCTTAAAGATATCGAGTATCTGCACATTACAAAAGGGTCATCCTGCTTATATTTCTTGTATTTATTCTTTAAAAATGGTATATCAAAACCGACACCATTGAAGGATATGATAGTGCTGCAACCTGACAAACTTCCTGCGAAGGCTTCAATTACAGCTGCTTCGTCATCGACAGATTCGGCAAAATACTGGTCTATTACAATGCGGTTTTTAATGCGCCTTGCACAGCCTATCATGTAGACAATCGCTTTCACCGGTGAAAAGCCTGTTGTCTCAATATCAAAGAACATAGTGTTTTCTTTAAATATGCTGTCTGAAAAATTATCGGTTTTTATGTAAATTTCTTCATTGTGAAATATTTTCATTTCTCGATTCCTGCCTTGAATATCATTTGTATAAACATTATAACATAAAGTATTAAAAAAAGTACATAATATACTATTTAACTAAAAATCATAAGTGGTATAATAGGGATAGTAATGTGCAATAGCATTTCCACGTTATTAATCTAAAAGAAAGAGGGGCACAAAAATGGGTCATAAAACGTTTATTGGCGGTGTTCATCCATATGATGGCAAAGAGCTGTCTAAGGATTCACCAATTAAAGAAGTTTTGCCCAAGGGCGACATGGTATATCCGGTTTCGCAGCATATCGCGCACCGGCTAAGCCTGTTGTTGCCGTAGGTGACACTGTGTTGAAGGGACAGATGATAGCAGAGGCCGGTGGCTTTGTTTCATCACCTATCTATTCATCAGTGTCAGGAAAAGTTAAGGCTATTGAGAAGCGACGTGTGGCGGTCGGCGATATGGTTGACAGTATTGTTATCGAAAATGATGGCATGTTTACTGAGACAACATATGAGAGCGTCGAGGATGTCACTGCGCTTTCAAAGGAAGAAATCATCGAGAAGGTCAAGAATGCGGGAGTTGTCGGCATGGGCGGTGCCGGTTTCCCTACACATGTTAAGCTTTCTCCAAAGGAGCCGGACAAGATTGAGTATATTATCGCAAACTGCGCAGAGTGTGAGCCTTACCTCACATCTGACTACAGACGTATGCTTGAGAATCCTGAGGAATTAATTGGCGGCATGAAGATCATACTTCAGCTTTTTGACAATGCAAAGGGTATCCTTGGTATAGAGGATAATAAGCCTGACTGTATCGAAAAGCTCACAGAGCTCACGAAGGATGAGCCACGTATTGAGGTTTGTCCGCTTATGACAAAGTATCCACAGGGTGGTGAGAGACAGCTCATCTATGCTACAACCGGCAGAGCATCAATTCTAAGATGCTCCCTGCTGATGCAGGCTGTATCGTTGATAATGTAGAGACAATCATTGCTGTCTACAATGCTGTAAAGAATGGACAGCCAGTCCTTAAGCGTATTTCAACAGTTACAGGAGATGCTGTGAAGAATCCTTCCAATATTTTATACAGCATCGGTACCTCATATCAGGAGCTGGTTGATGCTGCAGGTGGCTTTAAGAGCCAGCCGGAGAAGATTATATCAGGCGGTCCTATGATGGGCTTTGCCATGTTTAGTCTTGATATCCCTACTACAAAGACTTCTTCATCAATACTGTGCTTCACACATGATGAGGTGGCAGCATTTGAGCCACAGGCCTGCATTAACTGCGGTCGTTGCGTGGAGGCATGTCCTGAGCAGCTCATTCCAAGCCGTCTTGCGAAGTTTGGTTTGCGTGGACAGATGGATGAGTTTGAGAAGTGGCACGGACTTGAGTGTATTGAGTGTGGAAGCTGTTCATTTGCATGTCCGTCAAGGAGACAGGTGGCTCAGCCTATTAAGACAATGAAGAAGCTTGTTCTCGCTGAAAAGAGAAAACAGGCCAGCAAAAAATAAAGAAAGAGGTGGATTAAAGTGAGTGATTTATTTCATGTTTCATCATCACCACATGTACGTGCCAAGGATTCCACTGACAGAATAATGCTTTATGTCATTATAGCATTACTCCCGGCAAGTCTTTTTGGTATTTACAATTTTGGATTTAGAGCACTTTTTATCATTCTGCTTACCATCGCATCGTGTGTGGCATCAGAATGGGTGTTTGACTACATAGTTAAGAAAAAGAGCACAATTACCGATCTTAGTGCGGTTGTTACAGGACTGCTTTTAGCACTAAACCTTCCGGTTGCACTTCCATGGTGGGAGGCTGTACTCGGTGGAGTATTTGCAATCATCATTGTCAAGTGTATGTTCGGAGGACTCGGACAGAACTTTATGAACCCGGCACTTGGTGAAGATGCTTCCTTCTCATCGCATTTGCGGCTGATATGACCAATTTCAACGTCACAAGAAACGGTGTGGATGTATACTCAGGAGCAACACCACTTGCGCTCATCAAAAATGAGGGACTTTCAAGTGTCAATGTAAGGGATATGCTTATAGGAAATACTGCAGGAACAATCGGTGAGACATCAGTTATAGCTATTTTAATAGGTGCTATCATCATGATTTTACTTGGAGTCATTGATTTAAAGATTCCTGCATCTTACATTATTACATTTGCTGTTTTCATGTTCCTTTTCGGAGCACAGCAGTTTGATATCAACTATGTTGTTGCAGAGCTTTGCGGTGGCGGACTGATGCTCGGTGCATTTTTCATGGCGACCGATTATGTCACAAGCCCGATTACGCCGATGGGCAAGATAATATTCGGTATCTGCTGTGGTATATTGACAGGAGTATTCCGTTGCTTCGGTGCCAATGCAGAGGGAGTTTCCTTTGCTATCATCTTAAGCAACTGCCTTGTTCCTATTATTGAGAAGGTTTCTATCCCAAGAGCCTTTGGTATGGTAAAGGAGGCAAAGAAGAATGAATAAACGTATTGTACATGACGCTTTGATTTTAACTGCCTTTACTCTGGTGCTTGGTTTTATTCTTGCCCTGGTTCAGGGAATCACGGCAGATCCTATCGACAAGGCCAATAAAGCAGCAGCACAGAAAGCATATCAGGCAGTATTTTCGGATGCAAAATCGTTTGAGAAATATGATTATGATGCTGATGAAGCTGATAAGCTTGTATCTGATGCGGGCTACAAGGATACAATCGATGATATTGAGACTGCCCTTGATTCAAACAAGGAGACATTAGGTTATGTCATCACAGTTACAGCCAAGGATGGTAGCCAGGGAAGTATCACATTCTCTGTAGGTATCAAGAATGATGGTACTGTAAACGGTTACTCGATCACAAGCATCAGTGAGACTCCGGGACTGGAATGAAGGCCGAGGAGGCTGATTTCTACAAGCAGTTTGAGAACAAGAAAGTAGACAAGTTCGACGTTGTAAAGACCACACCTTCAAAGGATGATGAGATTGAGCCATCACAGGCTCAACCATCACATCAAAGGCTATGGCCAACGGCTGCAACGCAGCTATTACTTACCTCCAGAA
>ENA-OQEN01000573-OQEN01000573.1-human-gut-metagenome-genome-assembly--contig:-NODE-573-length-15905-cov-3.248637_pt1 | contig 15905 bp, 21 predicted proteins | sample MGYA00242791_ERZ504627 | MGnify/ENA primary metagenome ERZ504627 (study PRJEB26092, sample SAMD00036316) | human gut metagenome | host: Homo sapiens | study: EMG produced TPA metagenomics assembly of... | reverse complement strand
TGCTGGATTTCGTTGTCGGCCAGCCCTGCGGGCGGTCGCTTCGCTTCTGCAGGCGAAAATCTCACCCCTTCCTAGGTACTGCCTTTTTCTCAGCGTTCTAGGACGTGCTTTGCTTCACTCGCACTGTTTTTAGCATTTTTGCAAAAAGGTATTGACAATGGAGCGGATTCTTCGTATAATACTTCTTGTGACTACGGGATGTGGCACAGTTTGGTAGCGCGCATCGTTCGGGACGATGAGGCCGCAGGTTCGAATCCTGTCATCCCGACCATTGAAATTACAAGTCGTCAGCTTTAGCTGGCGGCTTTTTCGTTTACATCGCACATGGGAAGAGGCGTGTTTTTCGGCTTCGGCGCTCAGCTAAATGGCTCCTCGCTTTTTCTTAGGGCAAAGGTAGTTCGCCGCCTGCCGCGGCGTTCTGACATTGCAATGCCTTGCTGGTGCTCGTTGTCGGCCAGCCCTGCGGGCGGTCGCTTCGCTTCTGCAGGCGAAAAATCTCACCTCTTCCTCAGTACTGTCTACCAGCCAATTCTCGGTGCGGTCACTCCGCTTCTGCAGGCGAAAACCATCCCCTTCCCTAGGTACTGCAAGACCAATAAAGACACGGTTATGGGCCGTGTCTTTTTTACTATCTGGAGTTTATTTATTGGCCAGGCGCTCAAGGGCGCGGTGGGCGATATCGTTACGGTGGAAGGCGTCTTGGAAGGTGATGGCGTTGACGCCTTTGTAGCTTTGTCGACGGCGGTACGGATGTCGTCGCTTTGGCGACGACGCCGAGGACGCGGCCGCCGTTTGTGACGATCTTGCCGTCTTTTTCGGCGGTGCCGGCGTGGAAGACGAGGGTGTCGAGGGCTTTGGCTTTTTCGAGGCCTTCAATCGGGTAGCCTTTCTTATAGGCTTTGGGGTAGCCGCCGGAGGCGATGACGACGCAGACGGCTGCGCCTTTGCTCCACTCGATGTGTTCTTCGTCGAGGTGGCCGTCGGTGCAGGCGAGCATGATGTCGACGAGGTCGCTCTCGAGGAGCGGCAGGACGACCTGGGTCTCGGGATCGCCGAAGCGGGCGTTGAATTCGACGACTTTGGGGCCTTCTTTGGTGATCATGAGGCCGGCGTAGAGACAGCCTTTATAGGGGCGGCCTTCTTTGGCCATGGCGGCGATGGTGGGCTTCAGGATGCGCTCGGTAGCGATTTTGACCATCTCGTCGGTCATGACGGGGCTGGTGCGTAGGTGCCCATGCCGCCGGTATTCGGGCCTTTGTCGCGTCGTAGGCGCGCTTGTGTCCTGGGAGCTGACCATCGTAGATGGTCTTGCCGTCGGTGAAGGCCAAGAGGGATGCCTCCTCGCCTTCCATGAATTCTTCGATGACGACGCGGCTGCCGGCTTTGCCGAAGGCGGCGTCGTCCATGATCTCATGGACGGCATCGAGGGCTTCTTCGAGGGTCATGGCGACGATGACGCCTTTGCCGGCGGCGAGGCCGTCGGCTTTGATGACGATTGGGGCGCCCTCTTTCTTGATGTAGGCGCGGGCTTCGTCGCGTCGGTGAAGACTTCGTACTTGGCGGTCGGGATGCCGTACTTCTTCATGAGGTTCTTGGAGAAGGACTTGGAGCCTTCGATCTCGGCGGCGAGCTTGCGCGGGCCGAAGGCTTTGATGCCGGCGGCGTTCATGGCGTCGACGACGCCGTTCGTCAGCGGGACTTCGGGGCCCACGACGACGAGGTCGATGGCTTTGTCCTCGGCGAGCTTGACGAGGGCTTCGTTATCGCAGATGTCGACGCCTCCGATGCACTCGGCGATGTCGGCCATGCCGGGATTGCCGGGGACGGCGTAGAGCTTGGTGGCTTTTGGCGACTGGGCGAGTTTCCAGGCCAGGGTGTGCTCGCGGCCGCCGGAACCGATGACTAAGATGTTCATGCTACTTCCTCCAGTAAAACGCAAATGGCCCTCTCCCACCGGCGCGCGAAAACGCCTGCGGGGGAAGGCTCGTATTCTTATTTCTTGAGCTGCTCGGCGAGATAATCCTTGATCATCGTGTCGTAAGCGGCCGTGTGCGCGAAGGCTTCCTGTGCGAGCTCCATGCGCGTGCGGTCGTCGACGCAGCCGTTCTTCGCGACCTGCTCGGCGATGGCGTCGTAGCGGGCCGGGTTCGTGACGATGGTGACGAACTTGAAGTTCTTGGCAGCGGCGCGGACCATGGCGGGGCCGCCGATGTCGATGTTCTCGATGGCTTCGGCGAGGGTGACGTTCGGCTTGGCGATGGTCTCTTTGAACGGATAGAGGTTGACGGCGACGAGGTCGATGCCGGTGATGTGGTGCTCTTCCATCTCGCGGACGTGCTCGGGGTTGTCGCGGACGGCGAGGATGCCGCCGTGGATGTACGGGTTGAGGGTCTTGACGCGGCCGTCCATGATCTCGGGGAAGCCGGTGACGTCGCTGACGTAGGTGACGGGGATGTCGGCCTCTTTGATGGCTTTCATCGTGCCGCCCGTGGAAACGATCTCGACGCCGGCTTCGTGGAGTTTGCGGGCGAAGTCGACGACGCCCTGTTTGTTCGATACGCTGATGAGCGCGCGTTTGATCTGCATGGTTTTGTACCTCTTTTTTCTCAGTTTGTTGACATCGTATAAGGGGAAGGGGATGCGTCCGGCTTCGGCGCTCAGCTGAATGGCCTTCACGCCTCTTTTGCATGGCAAAGTGCCTTCGCCGCTTACCGCGACGTTCTGACATCGGATTGCCTTGCTCAGTTTGCTTGGCGGCCAGTCCTGCGGACGGTCGCTTCGCTTCTGCAGGCGAAAAATCTCGCCCCTGCCCTAGTCACTTCTGCTGGTAAGATGCGGACGTGGCGACCATCGACCTTCAAGCGGCCTTCGCAGTAGAGCTGGATGGCTTTTGGTAGATGATGTGTTCCTGCTCTAGGACGCGGGCGCGAGGGTTTCTTCGGTGTCGTCGTCGAGGACGGGGACGGCGGCTTGCAGGATGATGGGGCCGCTGTCGGTGCCTTCGTCGACGAAGTGGACGGTGCAGCCGCTGACTTTGACGCCGTAGGCGAGGACGTCGCGATGGGCGTGGGCGCCGGGGAAGCTTGGCAGCAGGGCCGGATGGATGTTCATGATGCGGCCGGCGTAGTGGCGCACGAAGTACGGGGTCAGGATGCGCATGAAGCCGGCGAGGACGACGAGGGTGACGCCTGCTTCGTCGAGGGCCTTGATCAGGGCCTCTTCGAAGGGCTGGCGGCGGTCGAACTGCTTGCGGTCGATGCAGACGCTTTGATGCCGGCTTTTCGGCGCGCGTGAGGGCGTAGGCGTCGGGCTTGTCGGTCAGGACAAGGGCGATTGTCGCATCTACTTCACCGCGGCCGATGCGTCGATGATGGACTGGAGGTCGGTGCCGCGGCCGGAGCACAGCACGCCTAATACTTGCTTACTCATCGAACACGCCGCCTTTGATCGTCACATCGTGGTTGCCGCGGACGACGCGGCCAATCTCGTAGACCGTCTCGTTCTCGGCTTCGAGGTGGGCCTTGATCTTGTCGGCTTCTTCGCGGCTCGCCATGATGACCATGCCGATGCCCATGTTGAAGGTGCGGTACATCTCATGCCAGTCGACGTTGCCCCACTGCTGCAGGAGGCGGAAAATCGTCGGCATCTGCCAGACGGAGCTGTCGATCTCGACGGCCATGTCCTCTGGCAGGGCGCGCGGGATGTTGTCGTAGAAGCCGCCGCCCGTAATGTGGACCATGCCGTGGATGTCGAATTTCTCGATCAGCGGCAGGCAGGTCTTCGGATAGAGGCGCGTCGGCGTCAGGAGTTCTTCGCCGATGGTCTTGCCGAGCTCGTCGATGTACTCGTCGCCCTTGAAGCCTTGTGCTCGAAGCAGATCTTGCGCACGAGGGAATAGCCGTTCGAATGGACGCCGGAGGACGCAGGCCGAGGAGGACGTCGCCTTCTTTGACGCGCTCGCTCGTGATGACTTCGACTTCTCGACGACGCCGACGGCGAAGCCGGCGATGTCGTACTCGCCGACCGGGTAGAAGCCGCTCATCTCAGCGGTCTCGCCGCCAATGAGGCGCAGCCGGACTCTTTGCAGGCGTTCGCGACGCCCTTGACGACAGCGGCGACCTGCTCGGGGTCGAGCTTGCCGACGGCGAGGTAGTCGAGGAAGAAGAGCGGCTCAGCGCCCTGGACGAGGATGTCGTTGACGCACATGGCAACGGCGTCCTGGCCGATCGTGTCGTGCTTGTCGAGCATGAAGGCTAGGCGCAGCTTCGTGCCGACGCGTCGGTGCCGGAGACGAGCACCGGCTCCTTGTACTTGCCGGAATTCAGCGCAAAGAGACCGCCGAAGCCGCCGAGGTCGCCGAGGACCTCCGGACGATACGTCGCCTTGACGCTGTCCTTGATGAGTTTGACGGAGTAGTTGCCAGCATCGATGTCGACGCCGGAATCCTTATAGGTAAGTTGTTCTGCCATTTTGCTATTCTGGTTCCTTTCCTATCTGACGATATTCCGATATTCTCGCGATTTGCACGCGTCTCAGCACTTGCGCTGCTCGAAGACGTACTTGCTGTTGCCGGCCGGCTTGGCGCCGTCCTCAATCGGGTAGGCACTGTTGAAGCAGGCGTAGCACATGTCATCGGCCTTGAGGTTCGGCACGCATTTCTTGAGGCCTTCAATGCTCAGGAAGTGCAGCGAGTCGGCGCCGATGAACTCGCGGATCTCCTCGACGGATTTCGTCGCGGCGATGAGCTCCTTGCGCACGCTGGTATCGATGCCATAGAAGCAGGGATAGCCGATTGGCGGGCTGCTGATGCAGACGTGTACAGCCGTCGCGCCGGCATTCCTCAGCATGCGGACGATCTTGCCGCTCGTCGTGCCGCGGACGATGGAGTCGTCGACCATGATGACCGACTTGCCCTCGACGACGGAGCGGATGGCGTTGAGCTTGAGCTTGACGGCCGTGTCGCGCTTCTTCTGCGTCGGCTGGATGAAAGTGCGGCCGATGTAGCGGTTCTTGATGAGGCCCTCGACGAACGGGATGCCCGACTCATAGGCAAAACCCGTCGCGGCCGTCGTGCCGGAGTCCGGCACGGAGATGACGATGTCGCCCTTGAAGCCCGACTCGCGCGCGAGCTCGCGGCCCATCTGGAAGCGCGCTTCGTGGACGCTCTGGCCGTCGATGACGGAATCCGGGCGCGCGAAGTAGATGTACTCGAAGATGCAGCCGGCCTTCTTCTCGTCCGTCGCGAACGGATACGACTTGAGGCCGTCCTTGTCGATGACGACCATCTCACCCGGCAGGACGTCGCGCACGAACTCTGCACCGACGACGTCGAGGCCGCAGGTCTCCGACGAGAGGATCCAGCTGCCTCCTCCGTCTTGCCGAGGCAGAGCGGACGGAAGCCCTGCGGATCGCGGGCGCCGATGAGCTTGTCCTCGGTCATGATCGTCAGGCAGTAGCAGCCCTTGACCATCTTGAGGCTCTCGATGATGCGTTCCTCGATCGTCTCCTTGTGGGAGCGCGCGATGAGGTTCACGATGACTTCCGAATCGATGGAGGTCTGGAAGATCGTGCCCTGCTGCTCGAGCTCATGGCGGATCTCGGCGGCATTCGTCAGGTTGCCGTTGTGGGCAAGCGCGATCTTGCCGCCCGCATAGTTGACGAGCAGCGGCTGCGTATTGGCGAGCAGGCTCGAGCCCGTCGTCGAATAGCGCACATGGCCGACGGCGATGCACTGATTCTCCATGTGCGGGACCTGGTGGCGGAATACTTCGTTGACGAGGCCCATGCCGCGCGTCACATCCATCCAGGCGCCGTCCGTGATGGCGATGCCGGCACTCTCCTGCCCGCGGTGCTGCAGGCATAGAGGCCGAGGTACGTCAAGCCGGAGACATCTTCCGTATGGGAGTACACGCCGTAAACGCCGCATTCCTCTTTCCACTTCGGTTCTGGGTTGTAGCCATTATCATACATGGTTGTTCTGCTTCTTCCTTTTCTCTTTCTCTAATTGGTTTCTCTTCGCGGTGTGCGGCTCAGATCTGAGCAGCGACGCGCGCGGCCTTCTTCTCGACACCCGCGACCATCTCCTCGCGGTAGTCGGCGAGCTTTTTCTTGAGGTCGTCATCGGCAATCGAGAACATCTCGACGGCGAAGATGGCGGCGTTCTTTGCGCCATTGATGGCCATCGTCGCGACCGGAATGCCCGACGGCATCTGGACCGTCGAGAGCAGTGCGTCCATGCCGTTCAGCGAGGTCGCATTGATCGGCACGCCGATGACCGGCAGCGTCGTGTAGCTCGCGACGACACCGGCGAGGTGTGCTGCAGCGCCTGCGCCGACGATGAAGCAGCGACGCCCTTCTCGGGGGCCGACTCGACAAACGTACGTACTTCGCAGGCGTGCGGTGCGCCGAGGCGACCGTCACTTCCGCAGCAATGCCAAACTGCTTCAAGAGCTCGACGGCTGGCTTCAGGATAGGCCAGTCAGAGTCGCTTCCCATGATCACAGCTACTTTCTTGGCATTCATGGATATCATCTCCTATATACACTCAAGCAATCATTCATTCTCTACATCAATGATAACGGTAAAAAACTGGGCTGTCAACCAAAAACGGGACAGATGTCCTTGCGCAAAAGCAAAAGCCCCCGGATGAACCGGGAGCATGCAAAGGCGCGAACAGGGATCAGTCGAGGTCCTTGCCCGTGATCATCTTGTAAGCTTCGACGTACTTGGCAATCGTCTTGTCGATGACGTCCTGCGGCAGCTTGTAGTCGCTGTCCGGGTTGGCCTTGAGCCAGTCGCGGACGAACTGCTTGTCGTAAGACGGCTGCGGCTTGCCGGCCTCGTAGCCCTCGAGCGGCCAGAAGCGGGAGCTGTCCGGCGTCAGGACCTCGTCGCCGAGGACGATGTTGCCGTCCTCATCGAGGCCGAACTCGAACTTCGTGTCGGCGATGATGATGCCGCGCGAGAGTGCGTACGCGGCGCACTTCTTGTAGATGGCAATCGTGTAGTCGCGCAGTTTCTCTGCGTATTCCATGCCGTGGCCGGGGAACTCCTTCTCGAAGACGGCAGCGCCCTGCTCGAGCGAGACGTTCTCATCGTGGTCACCGAGCTCTGCTTCGTGCTCGGCGTGAAGATCGGCTCCGGCAGTTTCTGGGATTCCTTGAGGCCCTCCGGCAGTTTGATGCCGCAGACCGTGCCGTTCTCCTGATAGCTTGCCCAGCCGCTGCCCGTGATATAGCCGCGGACAATGCACTCCATCGGCAGCATCGTGAGCTTCTTGCACTTCATGCTGTTGCCGAGGAACTGCGGCTGACGGAAGAATTCCGGCATGTCGTTGTTGTCCACCGAGATCATGTGGTTCGGAATGATGTCCTTCGTGAAGTCGAACCAGAACTTCGACATCTGCGTCAGGACCTTGCCTTTCTTCGTGATCTGGTTCTTGAGGATGTGGTCGAAAGCGGAGATGCGGTCCGTCGCAACCATGATGATGCTGTCGCCAGCATCGTAGACCTCACGAACTTTTCCGGATTTGAACGGCTTGTACTCTTTCATTTGTTATCGTCTCCCGTCACAAACAGATAGATAGGATTTTTATACTTCCATCATAGCGGCAGATGGAAAAAATGTCAAGAAATGGGTCAGGTGCCTTGCGGATAGACGAGCAATAGTTCGTGGCATTGAGTTTGAATTCGTATCGTAGGGAGGTGGCATGTATTTCGGCTTCGTCGCTGTCGCTAAATGAGCCCTATGCCACGGATTGCCATTGATGTGAGTTCGCCGCCTGCCGCGGCGTTCTGACATCGCCTTCTGAGGCAACATAGCGGTAGGGCTCAGCCCTGCGGGCTATCGCTCTCGCTCCTGCAGGCGAAATACATGCCCCCTCCCTCAGTTACGTTGTACAAGTGAGCTCGAAGACCGTCCAGTCACTGAGCGAGGCAAGGAACCTGACGGGAGAAGAAGAAAACGGTATGAGCTGAGGTCGGGGGGACATGTTTCGCCTGCAGGAGCGGCGCGGCTGCCCGCAGGGATGGCCCCTGATACCTCATGAGCCTCAAGTCGCAATGTGAGAACGCCGCGGCAGGCGGCGAAGTTCCTTTGCTGCAAGCGCACCATAGGGGCCATTTTAGCAGAGCGACGAAGCCGAAACATGTCCCCCCGGCCCTTTGCCATCCTCTCTCGATTCCTCGAATCCAGCACTGGCAATCAAAAAGAGCCCGCCCTACTCCATCTGCAAAATGGAACTAGAGCGGACTCTAAAAAATGGACTGAACTGAGGCCGGGTGGTGTGTACCGTCTGCAGGAGCGCAGTGATTGCCCGCAGGATGGGGCCCGAGGACTTTTCAGCCTCTATTGCCGTGTAAGGCGCCGCGGCAGGCGGCGAAGTGGCTTAGAAGCATGCATCGGCATAGGCCCCATTTAACGGAGCGACGAAGCCGGGACATACCACCCCGGCCCCTTGCAAAACGCCCCTCGCTTCAACGAATCCAGCACCGGTAATCACCCTCGCATGTCCTCGCTGCTCTTTTCGGCCTCGTTTTCCTGCTTGGGCCCGCGCTCTTTTGCTACGGCGAGCATGAGCTTGATGCGGTTGAGCTGGTTGACTTCGGAGGAGCCGGCGTCGCAGTCGATGGCGGTGAGGTTGGCGCCTGCGTAGCTCTCGCGCAGTTCGTGCATGACGCCTTTGCCGGTGATGTGGTTCGGCAGGCAGCCGAACGGCTGGAGGCAGATGACGTTGGGCACGCCTTCGTCGATGAGCTTGACCATCTCGCCGGTCAGGAACCAGCCCTCGCCGGCCATGTTGCCGAGGCTGACGTGGCGCGAGGCGAGCTTGGCGGTCTCGTCGATCTTGTGCGGCGCGAGGAAGTGGCGGCTGTTCTTGAGTGCCTTGCGCATCGGCGCGCGGTAGAAGTTGATGATGTTGATGAACATGCGTCCGAAGAAGCTGTTCCTCTTCTTGCCGTCGAGCAGGCGGTGCTTGACGATCGGGTCGTAGGCCGAGTAGAGGAAGAAGTCGACGAAGTCCGGCATGACGACCTCCGCGCCCTCCTCCATCAGGACTTTCTCGATGTGGTTATTGGCGACTGGATGGTATTTCGCGAGGATCTCGCCGACGATGCCGACTTTCGGCTTCCAGAGGGTTTCATCGATTGGGATGTTGTCGAATTCCTTGACGATCTGCTTGATCGTGCGCTGGAACTTGAAGTAGCCACCGTCTTTCAATACGTCCTTGCAGGCTGCCATCCACTTGTCGAAGAGGCGCTGGGTCTCGCCCTTCTGGAGCTCGTACGGCATCATGCGGTTCTTGACGTTCTGCAGGAGGTCGCCGAAGATGGCGGCCTTGATGGCGGCGACGAGCATCGGGCGCGTGAGGCGGAAGGAATCCGTCTCCTCGGGCAGGCCGTGCACGGCGAAGACCGGCACCTGCGGGAAGCCCGCGTACTTGAGTGCCTGGCGCAGGACGCTCATGTAGTTCGTCGCGCGGCAGGCGCCGCAGGTCTGGAACATCGCGATGCTCGTGTGGTCGGGGTCGTACTCGCCCGACTTGAGCGCGGCGATGAGCTGGCCGATGACGACGATCGACGGGTAGCACATGTCGTTGTTGACGTAGCGCAGGCCGAGGTCGATGGCCGCCTTGTCTGGCATCTCCGGCACGACGAGGTTGTAGCCGTAGTCGCGCATGACCGACTTGATGAGCTCGAAGTGGATTGGGGCCATCTGCGGCGCGAGGATCGTGTGCGTCTTCTTGCACTCGGCCGTGAAGTGCGGCCGCTCGATTGGCTTGACCTCCTGATACGGCACGGTCTTGCGGCGCGCGAGCGCGGCCATCAGCGAGCGCAGGCGGATGCGCGCGGCACCGAGGTTCGAGACCTCGTCGAGCTTGATCATCGTGTAGATGCGGTTGTGCGACTCGAGGATATCCTTGACCTGGCCCGTCGTCAGTGCGTCGAGGCCGCAGCCGAACGAGCTGAACTGGATCAGCGTGAAGTTCGGATGCTCGGCGACGAACTGCGCCGCATGGTAGAGGCGCGCATGGTAGCTCCACTGGTTGACGATCTTGAGCTTCGCGGCTTTGACCGGCATGTGGTAGACGGCGTCCTCCGAGATGATCGGCAGATGGTAGCTCTGGATCATCTCCGGGATGCCGTGGTTGATCTCCGGGTCGATGTGGTACGGACGGCCGACGAGCATGATGACCTGCTCGCCCGTCTTCTCCACGCGCTCGAGGATCTTCGCGCCGTAATCGCGCACATCCTGACGGTACTGCGCGAGCTCGCGGTAGGACTCGTCGACTGCTCGGCAATCTCTTCCTTCGTCAGACCCTCATGGGCACCGAGCTCCTCGTAGAGACGCTGGGCCATGCGCTTCTCGTCGTTGATCGGCAGGAACGGCTGCAGGAAGTCGATGTGCTTCTCGCGCAGGATGTCCATGTTGCCGCGGATGTTCTCGGCGTACGAGGCGACGATTGGGCAGTTGTAGTGATTCTCCGACGGGTGCTTGTCGTCGACCATGTTATAGGGTTCGCACGGGTAGAAGATCTTCGTGACGCCCTTCTCGATGAGGTCCATGATGTGGCCGTGCGCGAGCTTGGCCGGATAGCAGAGCGAGTCAGACGGCACGGTCGCCATACCCTTGAAGTACATCTTGGCGCTCGACTTGCCCGAGAGCACGACGCGGTAGCCGAGCTTCGTGAAGAAAGTGAACCAGAACGGGTAGTCCTCGTACATGTTGAGCACGCGCGGCAGGCCGATCGTGCCGCGCGAGGGCTCCTCGAGCGGCTCGTAGTACTGGAAGAGGCGCTCGTACTTGTACTGGTAGATGTTCGGCGTGTCGGACTCCTTCTTCTGCCCGCCGATGCCGCGCTCGCAGCGATTGCCCGTGAAGTACTTGCCGCCGTCCGGGACTTCTGCATCGTGATCAGGCACTTGTTGCCGCAGCCGCGGCAGCGGTAGGAGCTCGTCGCGACGGCGAAGTGGTCGAGCTCATCTGGCGTCAGCAGGCTCGACTGCTGCCTGCCTCTTTCTCGGCCTCCTCGAGCGCGAGGATGGCCGCACCGTAGGCGCCCATGAGGCCCGCGATATCGGGGCGGATGACGTCACGGTCTAAAAGCTTCTCCATGCAGCGCAGCACGGCGTCGTTGTAGAAGGTGCCGCCCTGCACAACGATGTGGTCGCCGAGCTCGCGGACGTCCTTGAGCTGCATGACCTTGAAGAGCGCATTCTTGATGACGGAGAACGCGATGCCGGCCGAGATGTCGGCGACGTCGGCGCCCTCTTTCTGCGCCTGCTTGACCTTCGAGTTCATGAAGACCGTGCAGCGCGTGCCGAGGTCGACCGGCGCCTTCGAGTCGATGGCCTTGGCCGCAAACTCGGCCGGCGTCATGTGCAGGCCCTCGGCGAAGTTCTGGATGAAGGAGCCGCAGCCGGCCGAGCACGCCTCGTTGAGCGTGATGTTGCCGATGCTGCCGTCCTTGACGAAGAAGCACTTCATGTCCTGGCCGCCGATGTCGAGCACGAAGGTGACCTCCGGGCAGAATTCCTGTGCCGCCCGCAGGTGCGCGAACGTCTCGACTTCGCCGCCGTCGGCATGCAGCGCGGCCTTGACGATGGCCTCGCCGTAGCCCGTCGTCATCGAGCCCGCGATGGTTGCGCCTCTGGCAGGGCCGCGTAGAGCCCCTTCATCTCCTTGACGACGGTTTTGAGGGGCGAGCCCTGGTTGCTGCCGTACGAGGTGTAGAGGATCTCCTTGTCTTTGCCGATGGCCGTGATCTTCGTCGTTGTGGAGCCGGCGTCGATGCCGATGTAGACGGGGCCGCGGTACGAGCTGAGGTCGCCGCGCTTGACCTTGTCCTTGTCATGGCGGGCCTTGAAGGCCTCGTAGTCGGCGCGGTCTTCAAACAGCGTGAAGTCGGCCTTGCGCGTCTCTTTCGCCGCGGCTTCCTTCGCCTTGGCGATGCTCTGCTCGAGGCGATTGACGTCGATGACCTCCGCCTCGTCGGAGAGCGCCGCGCCCATGGCGACGAAGTAGTTGCCGTAATCGACCTTGACGACGTGCTCCTCGTCGAGCTCCAGCGTCTCGATGAAGCGCTTGCGCAGCTCCGGCAGGAAGTGCAGCGGGCCGCCGAGGAAGGCGACGTGGCCACTTATCGGACGGCCCTGCGCGAGGTTGCCGATGGTCTGGTTGACGACAGCCTGGAAAATCGACAGAGCGATGTCGGCCTTCTCGGCGCCATCGTTCATCAAGGCCTGGATATCGGTCTTAGCAAAGACGCCGCAGCGCGAAGCGATCGTGTAGATCTGCTTGCCCTTGGCCGCGAGGTCATCGAGGCCCTTGGCATCGGTCGAGAGGAGCGAGGCCATGTGGTCGATGAACGAGCCCGTGCCGCCCGCGCAGACGCCGTTCATGCGCTGCTCCGGCGCGTCGCCGAAATACGTGATCTTCGCGTCCTCGCCGCCGAGCTCGACGACGGTGTCCGTCTGCGGGATGAGCTCCTTGACGGCTGCGGCGCAGGCGATGACCTCCTGCACGAACGGCAGGCCGATGCGCTGGGCGATGCCCATGCCGGCCGAACCCGTCAGGGCAAACGAGAACTTCTTCTCACCGACGATGGATTTCAGATGCGTCAGATTCTCCTGCAGGGCGTTGCCGATCTCGGAGAAATGACGTGCATAGTTCTTGTAGAGGATATGCTTCTCATGGTCGAGAACGACGAGCTTGATCGTCGTCGAACCGACATCAATCCCTACGTTCAAAATTGATTTCATATTCACACCACCTAGTGTCATGGATTGATTTGGACTGATTCTGGAAACGGGATGAAATCCAGTTACCTATTGACCTTTTAGAGGGTCACATTTTATTCTAACCCATCTGCGAGTCATTCGCAAGTCTAGACGTCACAGACAGAGAGCGCCGCTCCCGTTCCCCGAAGCGTTCAAGAAACGTTCAAGAAACGTTCAAGAAGCGATTCAAGGGCGAACAGAGCGGCGCTCAAACTAGCAATAGGATTAAAAGGGAAAGGCTTCACCGTAGTCGACATGTTCAAGATAGAGCCCGCAGGCCGGCGCGGTCGCCGAGGCCTTTTTGCGGTCGCGGCCCTCGAGAATCTCGCCGAAGCGCGCCGGCGTCAGGACACCGAGGCCGACGTTTGCGAGGGTGCCGATGATGTTGCGGACCATGTGGTAGAGAAAGCCGCTGCCGTGGATGCGGCAGATGAGCTGCTGGCCGGCTGCCTGCTCGATCGTCGCCTCGTACATCATGCGCACGGGCTCATCGGCGCGCCGCCGCTCGCGCGGAAGGCGGAGAAGTCGTGCGTGCCGAGGATCATGGCGAGGGCTTCGCGCATGGCGGCGACGTCGACGGCCGCCGGATGTACCAGGCGTAGCGCGCGTCATCGGGTCAGGCACCTCGCCTTGCTGGATGCGGTAGACGTACGTCTTGCTCTTCGCGCTGTGGCGCGCGCTGAAGTCTGTGTCAGCCTCCCCCGCCGCCCGCACGACGATGTCATCGGGCAAGAGGCTGTTGGCCGCACGCGCGATGCGGTCCACGGGGATGCGGCCGTCCGTGAAGAAGTTGACGACCTGGCCGTAGGCATGGACGCCGGCATCCGTGCGGCCGGCCGCCGCGAGCTCGATGGTGTCGCCGAAGATCGTCTGCAATTTCTCTTCTAATATATTCTGCACGGCGACGATCGGCGGCGTCTGGCGCTGGAAGCCGTGGTAGGCCGTGCCGTCGTAGGCGACCTTGAGGACGATGTTGCGCGCGCGCGCCTTCATCTCCGCTTTGTGTTCTCGCTTCATCTCTGAAAGAAATCCTTCTATTCTATGCGAATCTATGCGAACAAACGAACCGAATCTGCCAATCAGCGCAGAGCCAGCACGGCTGCAATCAGCACGGCGCTGAAGGCCCAGGCGACGTAGTCGATGCTCGTGACGCGCAGGGCTTTCATTTGCGTCCGGCCCTCGCCGCCGCGGTAGCAGCGCGCCTCCATGGCCATCGCGAGGTCGTCAGCGCGGCGGAAGGCGGAGAGAAACAGCGGCACGAGCACGGGCACGAAGCGCGCAGCGCTTCATGATGCTGCCGTCCGTGAAGTCGGCGCCGCGCGACTGCTGCGCCTTCATGATGCGGTCCGTCTCCTGGATGAGCGTCGGCACGAAGCGCAGGGCGATCGTCATCATCATCGCAAGCTCATGCGCCGGGATGCCGATGCGCTTGCCGGGCGCGAGCAGCGCCTCCATCGCGTCGGTGAGCTTCAAAGGACTCGTCGTGAACGTCAATAGCGATGACAAGAGGATGAGCAGTACGAGCCGCAGGCAGATGTAGAAGCCCTCGACGATGCCCTCCCATGTGACGCTCAGGAACAGGATTTTGGCGAGCTCTTCGCCCGGTGTGCTGAAGACATGGATGACAAAGGTGAAGAGGATGATCCACCAGAGCGGCTTCAAGGAGCGCAGCATCATGCGCATGGGCACTTTCGAGAGCAGCATCAGGGTGACGGTCAGCACCGTCACGATGGCGTACGAGATGGCACTCTTGCAGAGGAAGATCAGGACGAGGTAGAAGAAGAGCAGCACGACCTTCGTGCGCGGGTCGAGCCGGTGCAGGATGGAACTGCCCGGGAAGTACTGCCCGATGGTGATATCACTGAGCATTGCTCCTGCCTCCTTTGCTCTTCATAGCCTTCAAGATTTCTTTTTTTGCCTCTGCGATGGTCAGGCAGTCCGTGCGCACGGCGAGTCCTTTGGCGCGCAGCTGCTGCATCAGGGCCATGGTGTGCGGCACTTTGAGGCCAGCTTCTTTGAGCATGTCACTCTGCTTAAAAGCCTCGCGCGGCGCGGCATGCAGACGAGCTGGCCGTGGCTCATGATGAGCACGTGGTCGGCCAGCCGCGCGATGTCATCCATATTGTGGGAGACGAGCACGATCGTGACGTGCTCCTTCTCGTGCAGGTGGCGGATGGTCGCGATGAGTTCCTCGCGGCCGCGCGGGTCGAGGCCAGCGACGGGCTCGTCGAGCACGAGGTACTCTGGCTGCAGGGCGAGCACGCCCGCGATGGCGACGCGGCGCATCTGGCCGCCCGACAGCGCAAACGGCGAGCGCTTCGCATACGTCTCGTAATCGAGGTGGACGAGCCGCATGGCCTCTTTGACGCGCGCGGCCGTCTCCTCGTCGGAGAGACCGAGGTTCTTCGGGCCGAAGGCGATGTCCTTCGCGACGGTCTCCTCGAAGAGTTGCTGCTCAGCGTACTGGAAGACCATGCCGACCTTGAGGCGCACAGCGTGCGCGGCCGCGCGCTCTTTCTTAGCCTTCGGGTTGATGTCACGCCGTCGACGAGCACGCGGCCCGCCGTCGGCTGCAGGAGGCCGTTGAACTGCTGCAAGAGCGTCGACTTGCCCGAGCCCGTGTGGCCCGCGATGGCCGTCAGGAGCCCTGCTCAATGGTGGCCGAGACATCCTTGAGCGCCTGCTGCTCGAACGGCGTGCCGGGCATATAGGTGTAGGCGACGTGTTCTAAGACAATGGACAAATCAAGCACGCTCCTCTCTTGCGGCAGCTGTGAGCGCCGCGGCAAGCTCGTCATCGGTCAGGATGTCCTTCGGCAAGGCAAGGCCGCTCGCGCGCAGTTCACAGCCGAGCTCCGTCGCAAGCGGCACATCGAGGCCGAGCTTCTTGAGCTTCGCGGCCTCGCAGAAGACCTCGCGCGGCGTTCCGTCCATCGTGACATGGCCATCCGCCATGACGATGACACGGTCGGCGAGCGCCGCCTCTTCCATGAAGTGCGTGATCAGCACGATGGTGATGCCCTGCTCCTCGTGCAGGCGCTGGACGGTCGCATGACCTCCGCGCGGCCTGCGGGTCGAGCATGGCCGTCGGCTCGTCGAGCACGAGGCAGCGCGTCTCATGCGAGCG
>ENA-OQEN01000572-OQEN01000572.1-human-gut-metagenome-genome-assembly--contig:-NODE-572-length-15926-cov-10.711627_pt1 | contig 15926 bp, 18 predicted proteins | sample MGYA00242791_ERZ504627 | MGnify/ENA primary metagenome ERZ504627 (study PRJEB26092, sample SAMD00036316) | human gut metagenome | host: Homo sapiens | study: EMG produced TPA metagenomics assembly of... | reverse complement strand
CTCCCGGGGCGGACCGGAGGGCATGAAGTTTGCTGCTCTACAGTCCTGCGCAAGACGGAAAGCACATTAAGTGCTTTCCTTTGCGTGCGGAACTCGCGACAAACTTCATGCCCTCCGGTCCGCCCCGGGAGGCACTGCTAAGTTATCCCCCGGCATTCAGAAAATCTAAGTGCCAAAAAATAAGATTTTTTGACTCTGTGTTGTATAACCCGCCATTCGTGGGTACCATTCAACGCGTACGCAAACAAAAAAGGGTTAATTCGCGTGGCATAACCACGCGGCCCAAAAAGGAGGAGACAAGCATGTCGTCTTTGAAGCCGCTTGCAGATCGTGTTCTGGTCAAGCCCGACGAGGCCGAGCAGAAGACCGCTTCTGGTCTGTATATCGCCAGCAACGCTCAGGAGAAGCCGCAGCGCGGCACCATCGTTGCCGTTGGCGCCGGCAAGGTCAACGACAAGGGTGAGCACATCCCCATGGACGTTCAGGTCGGCGACGTTGTCATCTACGGTAAGTTCGGTGGCAACGAGGTCAAGGTCGACGGCGAGAAGTATCTGCTGATGCGTGCCGACGACATCTACGCCGTCGTTGAGGCCTAGTCTCGTCAGACTCTCTGATTCGTCTTTGAGCGCGCCGCCGCATAGGACTCGGAAGCGGCGACGCGAGTCACATTTCTTTTGGAGGATTACCCACTATGGCAAAGAACATTACGTTCAACACCGATGCCCGCGCTAAGCTCGCCAAGGGCGTCAACACCCTGGCCGACGCCGTTACCGTCACCATGGGCCCCAAGGGTCGCTACGTTGCGCTGCAGCGCACGTTCGGTGCCCCGACCATCACCAACGACGGCGTTTCCGTCGCTAAGGAGATCGAGCTCGAGGACAACATCGAGAACATGGGCGCCCAGCTGGTGAAGGAGGTCGCTACCAAGACCAACGACACCGTGGGTGACGGCACCACCACCGCGACCCTGCTCGCCCAGGCCATCGTCAACGACGGCCTGCGCAACGTCGCCGCTGGCGCCAACCCGCTGGCCATCCGTCGCGGCATCGACAAGGCCGTCAACGCCGCCGTCGCCGAGATGAAGAAGCAGGCCAAGCCGGTCGAGACCAAGGAGCAGATCGCTTCCGTCGGTACCATCTCCGCCGGTGACCCCGAGGTCGGCGAGAAGATCGCCGAGGCCATGGAGGTCGTGGGCAAGGACGGCGTCATTACCGTCGAGGATTCCCAGACGTTCGACATCACCATCGACACCGTCGAGGGCATGCAGTTCGACAAGGGCTACGTCTCCGCTTACTTCGTCACGGACAACGATCGCATGGAGCCGTGATGAAGGATCCGTACATCCTCATCACCGACCAGAAGATCTCCAGCGTCCAGGACATCATGCCCGTTCTCGAGGCTGTCCAGCGCGCTGGCCGTGGTCTGCTCATCATCGCTGAGGACATCGACGGCGAGGCCCTGCCTACCCTCGTCCTCAACAAGATCCGCGGCGCCCTCAACGTCTGCGCCGTCAAGGCTCCGGGCTACGGCGATCGCCGCAAGCGCATCCTCGAGGACATCGCCGTCCTCACCGGTGGTCAGGCTGCTCTGGACGAGCTGGGCGTGAAGGTCGCTGACATTACCGCCGATATGCTCGGTACCGCTAAGTCCGTCACCATCTCCAAGGACAACACCGTCGTTGTCGGCGGCGCTGGCTCCAAGGAGGCCATCGACGCCCGCATCGCTCAGATCAAGGGCGAGATGGAGAACACCACCTCTGACTTCGACCGCGAGAAGCTCCAGGAGCGCCTGGCCAAGCTCTCCGGCGGCGTTGCCGTCATCAAGGTCGGCGCTGCTACCGAGTCCGAGCTCAAGGAAATCAAGCACCGCGTCGAGGACGCCCTGCAGGCAACCCGTGCTGCTGTCGAGGAGGGCATCGTCGCCGGTGGCGGCGTCGCCTTCATGGACGCTGCTCCTGCGCTCGATGCTGTCGAGATTGACGACCCCGAGGAGAAGATCGGCGTCGACATCGTCAAGAAGGCTCTGACCGCTCCGGTCGCTACCATCGCCAAGAACGCTGGCTTTGAGGGCGCTGTCGTGGTCGACAAGGTTGCCGAGCTGCCGCCGGCCAGGGTCTCAACTCTGCCAACGGCGAGTGGGGCGACATGATCGAGATGGGCGTCCTCGACCCCGTCAAGGTCAGCCGCGTCACCCTGCAGAACGCTGCTTCTGTCGCCAGCCTGATCCTCATCACCGAGGCCACCGTCTCCGATGTGCCCAAGAACACTCAGCTTGAGGACGCTATCGCTGCTGCCACCGCTGGTCAGCAGGGCGGCGGTATGTACTAAGGCCGACAAGGTCTAGAACTCCCACCGGGAATCCGGGGGCGTGACGGGGCTTCTCTCCGGAACATTCCGCAGAACGCAAAGAGGCTCCGCAGCGCGAAGCGCGATGCGGAGCCTCTTTGCATGTCCGAGGACGTTCCGGAGAGAAGCCCCGTCACGCCCCCGGATCCCCTGCGTTTACGGCCTTGAGGTCGGCGGGCGGAGAAGGACGTGGTTGATGGGAGTGCGTGTCCCTTTGCTGTTTCGCGCTTTGCGCGAAAGGCGCGTTACTTTGGGATGGGTGGGGAACGTGGTCGTTGCGGCAACTGATCCCCGCCACAAATTACCCTTGGCATACTTGCGCGAATACCTGCTCGTGCTACACTTGCAATTGCTGTTTCAGGGCGGGGTGGAATTCCCCACTGGCGGTAAATCGGGCGGTGTCAAGGGGACGCCGTGGCGCAGGCGAGGTGTCTGCGACCGAGCCGATGAGTCCGCGACCGTGTGTGCGTTGGTTCGCATGCCGGCTGAACTGGTGAGACCCCAGTACCAACGGTTAGAGTCCGGATGAAAGAGGCAGGTGATCTTATGTCTGAACAGTCGCAGCATATCCATTTTGAGAACACGAATAGGTGGAGCACCAAACAGCTCGTAACCATGGCGCTTATGTGTGCCCTGGGCGCGCTCTTTATGTATGTGCAGCTGCCCATTCTTCCTTCGGCGCCGTTTTTGACGTATGACCCGTCGCTGGTGCCGGCGATGGTGTGCGGGTTTGCATATGGCCCCGGTGCCGGTACGCTGTTGCCGCCATGGCGATCGTCATCCATGCGCTCACTACGGGCGACTGGGTCGGCGCGCTTATGAACCTGGTTGCCACCCTGGGCTACATTCTGCCCGCGGCTATCGTCTACCAGAAGATGCATACCTATAAGGGTGCCGTGATTGGCCTGGTGCTCGGCGTTATTGCCGCTACGGCGTTGTCTATGGCCGCAAACCTTACCATTGGCGTTTGGTTCTGGTATGGCTCGGTCGATGTGATCGCCCCGCTCATGCTTCCTGCCGTGCTGCCGTTCAACCTTATCAAGACCGTGCTTAACTCGGTGTTGACGCTGGCGGTGTATAAGGCGGTCTCCAACCTCATCACGCCTAAAAAGGACCAGGTCAAAGGCCGCGCATGATTGAGTGTCGGGGCGTTTCCTTTAGCTATGACGGTGCCGTACCGGCACTCGACGGTGTCGATCTGAACATTGAGGACGGCGAGTTTTTCTGCATCCTCGGTGGCAATGGGTCGGGCAAGTCGACGTTTGCCAAGCATCTGAATGCACTGTTGCAGCCCGATGCGGGCACGGTGCGTATCAACGGCATGGATGCGTCCGACCCCGAGCTGGTCTACGACATTCGTTCGACCGCGGGCATGGTATTCCAGAATCCCGATGATCAGCTGGTAGCAACGCTTGTCGAAGATGACGTTGCGTTTGGTCCCGAAAACTTGGCGTGCCATCGGCGCAAATTGCGCAGCGCGTACGCGAGGCGCTGAAGGGCGTGGGCCTGGTGGCTTTGAGCGCCATGAGACCCACGCGCTTTCGGGCGGCCAAAAGCAGCGCGTGGCGCTTGCCGGCGTGCTCGCCATGGAACCGCGCGTGCTCATATTGGACGAGGCTTCTTCGATGCTCGATCCGCGTGGGCGCAAGGGCCTTATGAAGGCTTGCCGCGCGTTGCACGATCGCGGTATGACCATCGTGATGATTACGCACTTTATGGAAGAGGCCGCCGAGGCCGATCGTGTCGCGGTGTTTCGGGCGGGGCGCGTTGCCATGCTCGGTACGCCCGAGGAAATCTTGACGCGGGCAGACGAACTTGCGCAGCTCAACCTGGATATGCCGGCGTCGTGCTGTCTGGGCAGGTCGCTTCGTGCGAAGGGCGTGCCGTTTGCGCGCAGGTGCGTGAGGCGGATATGGTCGCCGAGATTGCACAGGTTTATGCCGAGCGGAGCGGGGCGGACGTCGCAGCACAGCCTTCCGCATCCGATTCTCATGTGCTTGACAATGGATCATCTGCAGCTGACGGGATAGGCACGTCGGAGCCCGTTATCGAGATTTCGCATCTCTCGCATAGTTATTCGCTGAGCGCCCACGAGCGCCGTCGCTGGCGCAAGCGCTCGACCACTGCGGACGCATCGAGCAAACAGGCCCTTTGGGGCAACGATCCAAGCAGCCCCTGGGCGCTACGTGATGTTTCGCTGACGGTGCGCCGCGGCGAGTTTCTGGGCCTGGCGGGTCATACCGGCTCGGGTAAATCGACGTTGGTTCAGCATCTCAACGGGTTGATTCGCCCGCAGGAGGGGAGCGTTAGCGCACTGGGGCTCGATCTATCAAACAAGAAAGACGCTGCCGCGGTTAAGGCCAAGGTCGGCGTGGTGTTTCAGTATCCCGAGCGCCAGCTATTTGCCGAGACCGTGGCGCAGGACGTGGCGTTTGGCCCGCGCAACCTTGGCTGCCGCAAGACGAGGTTGCGCGCCGTGTCGCATCATCGCTTGCACGCGTGGGTCTCGACCTTGCCGCGATAGGCGACAAGAATCCCTTTGAGCTTTCGGGCGGCCAGCAGCGCCGCGTGGCGTTTGCCGGCGTGCTCGCCATGGAGCCCGAGGTCCTGGTGCTCGACGAGCCCATGGCAGGCCTCGATCCGGCTGCCCGCAGGGATTTCCTGGAGCTCATTGGCCGTCTACATGACGAAGGCCTGACCGTTGTTATGGTTTCGCACAGCATGGATGACCTTGCAAATTGTTGTGACCGTATCGTCGTGATGAACGAGGGCGCGGTGTTTGCCGAGGGAACGCCCTCGCAGGTTTTTGCGCACGCGGACGAGCTCAAGTCGATCGGCCTGGGCGTTCCTGCCGCCCAGCGCATGGCGCTGCGCTCGCGCAAGCCGGTGTGCCGCTCCGCTGCGACAAGCTTTATACGGTTGAGGCACTGGCCGACGAGTTGGCCGGCTTGCTACCGGGCTGCGCGGACGGGCCTTTGAGGGTTCCGTGCCAGGCCGGTTCCAAGATAGCCACGCGAGAGGAGGGCTGCTAATGGAGGCGTTCTCATTTGGCAGCTACTATCCCGGGGATAGCGCGGTGCATCGCCTGGATCCGCGCACTAAGCTGCTCCTAGGTTTCGCATTTCTGATCACCGTGCTCACTGTCGGAATCTTCCGCGGGTTGGTTCCGGTCGCAATGTTTGTCGTGCTGGTCTATGTCGCAGCCCGGGTGCCGTTGCGCCGGGTCCTATCATCGATGGCACCACTGCTGGCGATTGTCGTAGTGGTCGCGGTACTCAACCTGTTTTCCGACCAGAGCGGCCGCACCCTGTGGCAGCTTGGCTTTTTGCAGGTGAGCGAGGGCTCGTTGCGTTCTGCGACGTTTATGGCGTGCCGCCTGACATTGATGATGGCCGGCATGAGTGCCATTACGCTCACCACGCCGACGCTCGACCTCACCGCGGGTTTTGAGCGCCTGCTCGCACCATTTGCGCGCGTGGGGCTTCCGGCGCACGAGCTCGGCATGATTATGGGTATCGCGCTGCGGTTTATGCCGCAATTTGCCACCGAGATGAAACAGACGGCCGATGCACAGGCAAGTCGCGGCGCGCGCGTGACGGGCGGTCCGCTCGGCGGTGTGCGCATGCTCGGCAGTGTGGCGATTCCGCTGTTCACCGGCGTGTTCCGTCATGCCGAGACGCTTTCGGCCGCCATGGATGCGCGCTGTTATCACGGCGAGCGGGGGCGAACGCGTCTGCATGCGCTTACGTTTGGCCGCGGGGATGCACTGGCCGCGGTGGCGATGGCGCTGTTGGTGACATGCGTTGTCGTTATGAATCTTCAACTCGTCTAAGCTCGATTCGAGCGCAAGAAAGGGGCCTCTATGACGGATATCGATCGCACGGCTCAGCTCGAGCGCGCCTGCTCGTATCTCAGGCGCATTCCGGCGTGGTATCTTGCCACGACCGATGCGAGCGACGGGCATCAGCCCCGCGTGAGGCCGTTTTCGTTTGCCATGGTCGATGATGACAAGCTGTGGTTTTGCACGTCGCGCGACAAGGACGTGTGGGCGGAGTTGAGCGCGAATCCCAAGTTTGAGGTATCGGGCTGGAAGCCGGGGGAGTGCTGGATTGTGTTAACTGGCGAGGCCGCGCTCGAGGACGATGCAGTCGTGAGCGACAAGGTGCGCCAGGCTGGCTTTAGGCACATGGTGGGCATTGGCGAGCAACACGATAGCGCCAACGACGGCCGCCTTGCATTCTTCTCGGTCCGCAACATCGCCGCGCGGTTCTGCGATATCGACGGCAGCGAAGAGCGCCTCGAGCTCTAATTTCCCAAATTGACTACCCATTGCAAAAAGACTGGTCAGGCGACAGGAGGAAACGTGGACGGCTTGAATACGGTGCTGGAGTATCTGACGTCGGTGCCGGCGTGGTATCTGGCGACGAGCGTGGACGGGCAGCCGCATGTGCGTCCGTTCTCGTTTGCGCAGATTCAGGACGGCAGGCTGTGGTTTGTGACGGCGCGCACCAAAGATGTGTGGCAGGAGCTGCTGCAAAACCAGCGCTTTGAGGCCACGAGTTGGTGGCCGGGCCATGGTTGGTTGATCCTGCGTGGGCGTGCGGGGCTGGAAGACCGGGCTTCGAGCGAAATGCGCGAGGCCGGATGGAAGCATCTTGAGCGCTTGAGCGAGCACTATGAGGGGCCTAACGACCCCGCGCTCGTCTTCTTTAGCGTCGAGGATCCCGAGGCATTTATCTGCAATCACGACGAATGGGTGCCGGTCGAGCTCTAGCCAGCTGGCTCATCCTAACAACATAGTTTTCGCATGGGCGGCCCCCGTATTGCCCGGCGCTGTAAGGAGTGCCGGTCAATACGGGGCCTGCTCTATTTGTCAATTCCTCCAAGCGAATGTGTCGGGAATGTTTCAATGCATGAACATGTAAGCTATTTACGTATTCATGCATCATTTGGTGCTAAAGTTTCAACCCACTTCATAACGACCGCTGCGAAATGCGCATCGGTGCATAAATCGCAGACAAGGAGTCTGATATGTCTTTGAAGGTTGGAATCGTCGGTGCGGCTGGATATGCCGGTGCCGAGCTCATTCGCCTCGTACTCGGCCATCCCGAGTTTGAACTTGTTGCCATTACGTCCAACGCCGATGCCGGCCAGCCGCTGTCCGCAGTGTATCCGAGCTTTGCTGGCGTGAGCGATCTGGTTTTCACCACGCATGACGCCCCCGAGCTCAAAAGCTGCGATGCGGTTTTTCTTGCCGTGCCGCACACGGCTGCCATGGCGCAGGTGCCCGCGCTCCTTGCCGCGGGCGTTTCCTGCTTTGATCTTTCGGCCGATTACCGTCTGAGCGACCCGTCCGTCTTTGAGGCATGGTATGCCGCCGAGCACACGAGCCCCGAGCTGCTCAAGACCCGCGCTTTTGGCCTGCCCGAGCTGTTCTGCCAGGACTTAGAGACCGCTGCTTCCAGCCATGCCGCCGGAAAGCCCGTTTTGGTCGCTTGCGCCGGCTGCTATCCCACCGCAACGAGCCTCGCTGCCGCTCCTGCCGTGCGTGCGGGCTGGGTGGCAGAGAACGGCCCCGTAATCGTCGATGCCATTAGCGGCGTGACGGGCGCCGGTAAGTCCTGCAACGCTCGCACCCATTTTTGTAGCGCGGACGAGAACCTGGAGGCCTATGGCGTAGGCGAACATCGTCACACACCAGAGATCGAGCAGATTCTGGGCCTGACCGATCGTGTCGTCTTTACTCCGCACTTGGCACCGCTCAGGCGCGGCCTGCTCTCTACGGTGACGATGCCGCTCGCGCCGCAGACTCTCGACACGTTGGCCCTTGAGGACGTCGTCGACCATTACAAGAAGTTCTACGCCGGTCGCACCTTTGTGCGCGTGCTCGATGTCGGCCAGCAGCCCAAGACGGCTTCGGTCGTCGGCACCAACGCTGCCAGATTGGCCTTGCGCTCAACAAGCGTGCGGGCGTGCTGGTGGCGACGGGTGCTATTGACAATTTGTGCAAGGGTGCAGCAGGCCAGGCGGTCCAGTGCGCCAACATCGTTTTTGGCTTTGACGAGCGACGAGGCTTGCCCACAGTGGCGTGCCCGGTGTAGCACATTCGATTGTTAACGATTTGGTGGTCGGGTATCGAGTTGGGCGCCGCTTTCAAGCTGGTCTAGTAGTTGTGACCGGTATGGCGTGCCAGCCGATGCCCGCTTTTTTGTCTGATATAAGGAGTCGTAGGGACGATGAATACCGACCTGATTGATATCAAGATACGCGCCGTCGAGGGTGGCGTTACGGCAGCGGCCGGCTTTAAGGCCGCAGGCATCCATGCAGGATTCCGGAAGAATCCCGAGCGCTTGGACTATGCGCTCGTCGTGCCCGATAAGCCCTGTCCAGGCGCCGGCGTGTTTACGACCAACCGCTTTTGCGCGGCGCCCGTGCAGGTGAGCCGTGCCAACCTGGGCGGTGCGGACAAGGGCTATGGCATCATCGCCGGCGTTTCAATCAACTCCGGCAACGCGAACGCTGCCACGGGCGAGACCGGCCTAGCCTGCGCGCGCGAGACGTGCAACATCGCCTCGCAGGTTATTGGCTGCGAGCCCCAGCAGATCCTGGTTGCCTCGACGGGTGTGATCGGACAGATTTTGCCGATCGACACGTTTGAGGCAGCGTCCCGTCCGCCTACGAGGCGCTCTCTGCCCATGGCGGTGCCGATGCGGCCCGTGCCATCATGACGACCGATACGCATTCCAAGGAGTATGCCGTTCGCTATCGCAGCGAGGCTGCGGGCCATGCGGGCAACGCTTATACGGTGGGCGGCATGTGCAAGGGCTCGGGCATGATCATGCCCAATATGGCTACCATGATCGCGGTCATTACTACCGATGCCCCCGTCGAGCCGGAGGCGCTCCACACCCTACTGCTCTCGATCGCTAAGCAGACCTTTAATAAGGTGACGGTCGATTCCGATACCTCGACCAACGACACCTGCATCGTGCTTGCTTCTGGCGCTGCTGCCGCTGATACCGAGGCTATCGTCGAGGGCACTGATGCCTTTGACGAACTGTCCTTTGCCGTGCACGAGGTGTGCGAGAGCCTGGCGCGCAACATCGCGGCCGATGGCGAGGGCGCGTCAAAGCTCGTGACGGTTAACGTTACCGGCGCCGCCACCGACGAGGAAGCCGATATCGCCGCCCGTGCCGTCGCCAACTCGCCGCTCGTCAAGACCTGCATCGCCGGTCACGACTGCAACTGGGGCCGCGTCGCCATGGCGCTCGGCAAGTGCGGCGTGAAGTTTCATCAGGAAGACGTTTCCATCGACATGATGGGCATGCCGGTCTGCCGCGACGGTCTGACTGTTCCCTTTGACGAGGACGAGGCTCTGCGACGTTTTGAGGCGTCCGAGATCGTGATCTCGGCCGACCTGGGTGCAGGCGACGCGGCAACGACCGTGTGGACCTGCGACCTCACGCACGAGTACATCTCCATCAACGGCGACTACCGTTCCTAGATTCCAGGCACGCTGCGCATCTTGCCGCATTGCGGACAGCGAAGCACGGCGTGATAACGATACGAAAGATGAGGCAGATTATGAAATTCGCACGCGACTGTCGTTCGAGCGAATCCAACGAAGCAACCGCGCAGCTGCTGTTCGAAGCGCTGCCGTGGATTAAAAACCTGACCGGCAAGACGGTCGTTATCAAATATGGCGGAGCCGCCATGGTCGATGAGCAACTGCGCCGCGACGTGATGAGCGACATCGTTTTGCTCAAGATTATCGGCATGCGCCCCGTCATCGTGCATGGCGGCGGCAAGGCCATCAACGAGGCGTTGAGCCATTACGATATTCCCGTCGAGTTTAAGAACGGCCAGCGCGTGACTACGCCGGCGACTATGGATATCGTGCGCGAGGTGCTGGGCGGCAAGGTTAACCAGGAGCTGGTTGCTGCTATCAACCACCACGGCAACCTGGCCGTGGGCGTGTCGGGCAGCGATGCCGGCACGCTCATCGCCGAGCCGCTCGACCCCGAGCTCGGTCGCGTGGGCAAAGTGACGCACGTCAACACGGACTATATCGAGCGTTTGCTCGATAGCGAGTACATCCCCGTCATCGCTACCGTCGCGGCGGGGGAGGACGGCGGTTTCTTCAACATCAATGCCGATACCGCCGCCGGTGCCGTCGCGGCAGCGCTTCACGCGCATAAGGCGATCTTTTTGACCGACGTCGATGGCCTGTACAAGGACTTTAGCGATAAGGATTCGCTTATCTCTAACCTAACGCTCGACGAGGTTAACGAGATGCTCTACGGTGGCGAGGTCGATAAGGGCATGATTCCCAAGCTACGTGCGGCCGTCGACGCGCTTGCCGGTGGCGTGTTCCGCGCCCATATCATTAACGGTACCACGCCGCATTCGCTGCTGCTTGAGCTGTTGACCGATGCCGCGTCGGCACCGTGATCCATTCTACCGAGACGGCCTACGAGTTCGATACGCACCCGCACCCGCTTTCGACCTTTGCGGCGCGCCTGACCGAGAATCTCGACGAGGTGAGAAGCTTCAAACGGTCTAGCCGGCTCAAAATTGCTACGCCATTACGCCCAAACTCCGCGCTACTTGGCGCTTAACGAAAGGTATCTCATGTCACTTGCAGCACAACAATCGCTCGAATCCTACTACGTCATGCACACCTTCGGTCGCTCTCCGGTCGAGTTTGTCGAAGGCCGCGGCATGAAGCTCACCGGCGACGATGGCCGCGAATACCTCGATTTTCTTGCCGGCATCGGCGTGTGCAGCCTGGGCCACGGCAACCCGGCAGTGCTGTCGCGCTCGAGGCTCAGCCAAAAAACTCCTGCATGTCTCCAACTATTTTTACATCGAGCAGCGTGGCCAGGTCGCGGCGCTGCTGTCCAAACTCGCTAACGATGATACGGACGGTGCGCGCGTGCTTGCCGACGCGATTGCCGCCGGCGACGAGACCACGGCGGCGGCGCTTGGCGCTCCGGCTGCGGGCGAGCGGGTGTGGGAGACGTTCTTTGGCAATTCCGGTGCCGAGGCCAACGAGGCTCGATGAAGCTCGCGCGTCTGTACGCCAAGTGTGCCGGCAACGGTGGCAACACCATCGTGTGCATGCGCGGCGGCTTTCACGGTCGTACGCTCGAGACCATTGCCGCGACCATGCAGGATTGGCTGCAGGACAGTTTCCGCCCGCTGCCGGGTGGCTTTGTGGCCTGCACACCCAACGATGTAGATGAACTGCGTGCAATTTTTAAGCAGTTGGGCAGTGAAATTTGCGCCGTGATGCTCGAGCCGATTCAGGCGAGAGCGGTGTGCACCCCATGACCGAGGAGTTTATGGCTACGGCGCGCGACTTGGCGCACGAGGTGGGTGCCGTGCTTATTGCCGACGAGGTCCAGTGCGGAATCTTTCGTACGGGTAAGCCGTTTGCGTTCCAGACCTATGGCGTGGAGCCCGACATCATGAGCCTTGCCAAGGGCATTGCCGACGGTGTGCCTATGGGTGCCGTGGTGGCAAAGAAGGAAATCGCCGACGTCTTTAAGCCCGGCGATCATGGTTCGACCTTCGGTGGCAGCTGCTTGGCCATCGCGGCGTGTGCCGCGACGCTCTCCGCGCTTGTGCACGGCGATTATGCCGAGCATGCTGCCAAGGTTGGCGCCTATATGGAGCAGGCGCTGGCTAAGCTTCCGCATGTGGTAGAGGTGCGTGGTCGCGGCCTGATGCTCGGCTGCGATTTGGATGCTGCCGCGGGTGATGCACACGACGTCGTGGCCCGTGCATTGGGGCTGGTGCCGTGATCAACGCTACAGGCGCACATACGCTGCGCTTCCTTCCGCCGCTCGTGTGCGAAGAGGCCGACGTGGACAACCTGATCGAGATCTTGGCTGGTGTTTTGGCCTAACACGGCGCAATAACTTAATTTGGACCGGGTTCCGGACTGCGGACGTGCCATATGCGGCACGATTCAGCGGTCTGGAGCCCGTTTTGCTATCGATTTACCATGCTGGGATAGGCCGTGTGCAAAAAGTGGCAAATATGAGTACGGGCACTAACTTCGTAACATATAAATTAGGCACTTTTAGATGAGTTGGGCCACATATGTCCAGTTTTGTAGTTGGCAAATTGGCTTAACTGGACTATCGATCGTCGTTCTAATGCCGGATTTGCCTTTTATGACTTCGAAAACGCTGCTACTAAAAAGGTAGCAGTACTCATATTTGGCATTTTTTGCACACGGGTATTCGCCAAGGGTCCATTTCGCCGCCCGAGCCCCGCTTCGTCGCTCCGCTCCTCGCGTGCTGCGCTGGAAAACGCTTCGCGTTTCCTCAGCTCCGCACTGTCGGGTTCGAATCCCTCTGCGATGGGCCCAAAAAGAAAGGCCCCCATAGCTGGGAGCCTAACAAATCAGTGGTGGGCGATGAGGGATGTTCGCGTGCGGCTGGCGCCGTCCGCGCCCCGCTTCGTCGCTCCGCTCCTCGCGTGCTGCGCTGGAAAACGCTTCGCGTTTCCTCAGCTCCGCACCCTTGCGGGTTCGAATCCCTCTGCGATGGGCCCAAACAAAAACGGTCCCCTTTCGAGGACCGTTTCCAATTCAATGGTGGGCGATGAGGGATTCGAACCCCCAGCCTTGTGCGTGTAAAGCACCTGCGCCAACCGTTGCGCCAATCGCCCGCAGGGATTGAGTATAGCGGAAACCCTGCGTGGTTCACCGCTAATTCATAACGAAAACTAAGCGGCGACTTTAGCGCCCTTGTCCTCGTCGATAAAGAAGCGCTTGTACCAAATGAGGAACGTCAGCGTGGTATAGATCTTGCGCTGGTTGAGCGCGCGACCCTTAAAGTGATCGTCGAGCAGTTTCATGAGCGCATCGGTGTCAAAGAAATCAGCAGCCCACGGCGCGGTGAAGTATTCCTTTACGTAGTCGTAATACTTTTGCTCGCGCAGCCAGAACTTGACCGGTACGGGGAAGCCCACCTTCTTGCGCGTTGCCCACTCGTCGGGCAGCGTGCGGTTGGCGGCGTGACGCAGGACGAGCTTGCAACCTTCTTCGTTAACACGGTAGTTGGCGGGAATGTGCTCGGCAAACTCCATGACCTTCTTGTCCAGGAACGGGACGCGAAGCTCCAGAGAATGCGCCATGCACATCTTGTCGGCCTTGAGCAGGATGTCGCCCGGCAGCCACATGTTCATATCCAGATACTGTTTCTTGGAAAGCTCGCAGCAGTTGGGAACCTGCTTGTAGTACTCGGCGCACATCTCGGCGGCGTTCTTGCCGGTGTCATAAGCGGGCTTGAGCACCTCGTCGACCTCGGAGGGATCGAACACCTTTGCCTGACCCACATACCAGCGCTCGGGAACCTCGGCGCATTTCGTCAGGAAGTTGTGACCCTTAAAGTAGGGGAGATGCTGAACGAGTGAGCCCAGGGCGCGACGTACACCGAGCGGCACGCGCTTCTTAAAGGTGCGCATCTCGGGGGTGTCCTCGTACCACTCATAGCCGGCAAACAGCTCGTCGGCACCCTCGCCCGAAAGGACGACGGTGACCTCCTTGGAAGCCATCTGCGCCAGATAGTACAGCGGCACGCTGGACAGGTTCGATTGCGGCTCGTCCATGTGGTACTGGATATCGGGCAGTGCATCAAAGAACTCGTCGGCGGTAATCATCTTGCGCACGTTCTTGATGCCCAGCTTGTCGGAAAGCTCGGCAGCGTAGTTGGTCTCGTTGAAGTTCTTGTAATCGAAGCCGACGGAATACGTGGTGTCGGGCATGAGACAGGCGGCAATGTAGCTGGAGTCCACACCGCCAGAAAGGAACGAGCCCACCTTAACATCGGCGATTCGGTGCGCAGCGACGCTTTCGTGCACGACCTTGTCGCACTCGTCCACGTACTCCTCGAAGGTCTTGGAGTTGTCGTCGGTGAAGTCACAGCTCCAGTAACGCTTGATGTCCATGGTGTTGGTCGTTAGGTCATACGTAAAGCAATGCGCCGGGGCAAGCTTGAACACGCCCTTAAAGAAGGTCTCCTCCGTGGCAGGGAATTGCAGCGTCAGGTAGGGGCGCAGCGCGTCGTGGTTGACAGCCTTCTCAAACTTGGGATGGTCCAGGAAGCTCTTGATCTCGGAGCCAAACAGCAGCGAGCCATCGGATGCCTGGTAGTAATAGAACGGCTTGATACCAAAGATGTCACGAGCACCAAAGAGTTTGTTCTTGTTCTGGTCGTGAATCACGAACGCGTACATGCCGCGCAGACGGTTGACCAGGTCCTCGCCCCACTCCTCGTAACCGTGTACCAGGACTTCGGTATCAGCGTTGCAGTGGAAGGCGTAGCCGGCCGCCTCCAGCTCGGCACGAAGCTCCTGGAAGTTGTAGATCTCTCCGTTGAAGACAATCGTGACCTTGCCGTCGTCGCTCGACATGGGCTGGGCTCCAGCTTCGGAAAGATCGAGAATCGAAAGACGACGAAAACCAAGGGCAACGTTGTCGACGATATGCTGGCCGCCCATATCGGGACCACGGTGGATGATGCGATTCATCATGGCCGTGAGAACCAGCTCACTCTGTTCATCTGTACCGGTAAAACCGACAAAACCGCACATGCAAGATCCTTTCTGCTGACGGCTCAGGTGTACTGCCGCAAGGATTGCGGCAGCTGATGTCAAATAATCTTTACTATCATGCCAATCTTTTGTTTCGTGATAGGGCATAAGCGCCGAGCGAACCGAAAAACCACGTCCCGATCTTCAGACGAAGCGGCGGGACGTGGTTGCGAACGCTATGTTAAAGAACAGCACCCAGATTTCCTTGTTTTTACATGGAGTGAACACCGTTGCCATTTATTAGACCACGGCACAGTCCATGCAATTTTTTAGAAGGCTGTGATGCGCGCAAGGTCAGGTGCATATTAGGATGGTTGATAATACAGAATGTTTCATCGTTTCTGCCGCGGGACGTCTTCTGCCCTTTAAGGCTGAATTTAGCGAGAGAGGTCTTTGTATGTCGAGTCCGACACAAGAGAAGCTAACTCTGATGCGCTATATAGAGTTGCTCGAGGAAGATGACCTTGTTGTTTCCAGACCGAGCGCTTCGTGCGACCAGCGCATTGAGTTTGCGACTGATGACTCGCGCCAGGTGCGTCCGGCACGTTGTTTGTCTGCAAAGGCCGTGCGTTTAAGCGCGAGTACCTGCTTTCGGCAATCGCCGATGGCGCCGTGGCCTACGTTTCCGAGGTCGATTACGATGTTGATCTTCCCGCGGTGATTGTGAGCGATATTCGTCGCACGCTCGCCGTGGTGGCAGATGCCTTTTATGGGCACCGTCGGGTAAGGTGAAGGTCTGCGCCTTTACAGGCACCAAGGCAAGTCGACCTGCAGCTTTTATCTGCGCGGCATCCTCGCCAACGAGGCCAAGCTTACGGGCTGTCATCGACCGCTCTTAATACGGGCATTGAGTTCGACGACGGCATCGAGACGGGCCCTTCCAGCTGACGACCCCGAATCCTTCCCTGCTGCAGTCCCGCATCGCACATGCTGCGGAGGCGGGTGCCCGTGGCTGGTTATGGAGCAGTCGATCAG
>ENA-OQEN01000571-OQEN01000571.1-human-gut-metagenome-genome-assembly--contig:-NODE-571-length-15933-cov-3.285778_pt1 | contig 15933 bp, 16 predicted proteins | sample MGYA00242791_ERZ504627 | MGnify/ENA primary metagenome ERZ504627 (study PRJEB26092, sample SAMD00036316) | human gut metagenome | host: Homo sapiens | study: EMG produced TPA metagenomics assembly of... | reverse complement strand
AACTAATCCTTGTTAATTGCTGTGATTCGATCCGCCGTGTGTATGATATTTTACAAGAAAAAGGAGATTCCCCTTTTCTTTATTTGCTCGATCTTCCGCGCTGCGATACCGCCTGTGCACGCAAACGTGACGCTCACAGTATTGCCGCCGATCCCCACTGCCGGACTATCCCGCGAGGAGCTGAAAGAGCTCGGCTCCGCGATCCGGGAAAAAATCGCATCAGCCGGCTAAAAGCCTCCTTTTACACAGAAAATCGCCCATGGAACAAGCTTGTTCATGGCGATTTCTGTACACGGCTTAGCCAAAAATCTTGGCAACGATGGACTGCATCCATTCGCCAAACGCTTGGCAATTGGATCGGAAATCCCGCTAAGCAGGCCTAAAACCACTTCCATAATTGCAATCATTCCAACACTTCCTTTCCCTTTCAAATTCATCATGCTTTGGTCAAAAATTTAGCATAAAAATATGAACTATATATGAACGGCACACTGCTGAAACAGTTTGCCGATTCACGACGCTTTTTCACGAATAAAAATATGCTTTACATGGGCATTTGCCGTGTCGCGCGGCTCAATTTCAAAGCGGTCCATCGCCTGGATAAGCTGCGACAGCTTCTGATAGCCATAATTGCGGCTGTCAAACGAGGGCTGCTTCTTTAAAAGGAGGTTGCCGACATCCCCTAAGAATGCCCAACCATTTTCATCCGCTAAATCATTGACTGAAACGATAATCATTTCGGATACTTCCTGCGGCAGCCTATTCCCCTTCTGCCGCACGGCGGCTGCCGGCATTCCAATTCCAGGCTCTTCGAGCGCCGGCTGGCTTCCCCTTGCTTTCATAGAACGCTGTTTTTTCTTTTTATCATCAGATAAAATCTCAAGATAAATAAACCGGTCGCAGGCTGAGATAAACGGTGTTGGCGTTTTTTGTTCGCCAATTCCAATCACCAGCTTGCCCGCTTCGCGCAGACGGGTAGCAAGCCTCGTAAAATCGCAGTCGCTCGATACCAAGCAAAAGCCATCCACACGGTTGGTATAGAGAATGTCCATCGCGTCGATAATCATAGCGGAATCCGTCGAATTCTTTCCTGTTGTATAACTATATTGCTGTATGGGGGTCACGGCATTCTCCAGCAGCACCTTTTTCCAGCCAGAAAGCGTCGGCTGTGTCCAATCCCCATAGATTCGTTTAATTGTCGGCGTGCCATAACGTGCAATCTCCGCAAGCATTGCCTTCACATTTGCATAGGGTACATTATCTGCGTCGATGAGAACCGCCAGCCGCAGATCCGGCGATGATTCCTGCATAAACACGCTCCTTTCCTGTTTCTCTTTTCTTCAGTATACCGCGTTATGGAGTCGAAAACAAGCCAAATTTGCCGCATGAGCCAAACCCTCACACCATCCTGCTCTTTTCCAAACAAGAACACATGAAAAAGCTGAATGGACCAGATTCCTTGCTCCTTTTCCCGAAAATAACGCCGTTTTTTATCAAGCGGGTAAGACGGCCCTATTCCTTCACCGCTCCATCCAGCTCTTTCTTCTCTGCTTGAATCGTTTTGATAGCAGCATAAAACGCCGCTGCAAGGGCTCCAGCAGTAGGAATCTCCCTTTCCCGATAAAAACCCGGGCGCAGGGATTCTGGCTGCGCAAAATCCACCAGCCCGTTTTTCCGCGTACACTTTCTCAAGTTTTCCATTGCTCTTTTTACGCAATCCAAATAGGACTTATTTTCAGTTTTTTGATAGATATCCCACACAAACACGGTAAGAATCGCCCCGGCCTCCGTATCAGGCAAGGAGGTAGCGGGCAAACGTGGGAAGGCCCCATCCCTCCCACACAGAGCGCATAGACGATCCGCCAAGAGACAGCCGTGAACCGCCAATTTCACGCTGCGGGAATCCGAGCTGGGAAGGTATCGGGCCGTTTCCATCATTCCAAAAGCCAGTGCCGCACAGGCTTTGCTCCACCCAAATGATCCAATGGGAAGCCCGCTGCCTCGGTCAAACCCTTCCGCCGGCAGCCCCTTCACCGGGTGCATACCATCGAGCAGGTATTCATTGAGCTGACGCATGGCAAGATTCAGATAAAACGGTTCCCCATAGGCTGCCGCATAAGCGGCTAAAAATGGGCAAACATCTCCAATCGTCCTGGCAAAGCGCAGGTCAGGGGCATCCGGATTTGCCGGAATTGTATCCGATTCCCCCGCGAGCGATTGTAAAAGATGCGCTGTTTGTTCCATGGCCGGGCGGATATGCTCAAGCTCTATGCCCGGATACGAAAGCACCGCATAGGCAAGAAGGGCATCTTCCGTGTGATCCATGGGGATTTTCCATCTGCCGTCAGGCAGCAGGAGGGATTCCGCATAAGCCCGCCCAGCCGAAAACAAACCCGGAGCTTGGTCTTTCGCAAGCCCTGCCGCCAGTAAAAGCTTTGCCGCGCGCACACGCACAAGCCTTTGTGCATCCACACCGCTGCGCCGCATCGCAATGCGAAAGGTAAGCGTATCCTCTTCCGGAAAAGCCGGCATATGGCGCAGCATTGCCTCTGCTTTGCGCCCCACAGCATCGCGCCACTCTGCTTCATTCGCAAACGTGCCAATCCCTCTCCGGCCAAACCATCTGCGCAGAAGGGGCTGCAAGCATATGCATATTGCCATACAGCACAGAAGCAACAGGAGGAGCAAAAACACAATCCATCCGTTCTTCCACACACGTATCACCTCAAATTTTTCAACCGCTTCGCGGTTTCCTGCTCACTATATTCGGCATTTTGCCCAGGCCATTTTTTATTTTACAAAAATAGCAGGCGGAGAGGGTTTCCTCCGCCTGCCTGATTGCTCAATCGCCGTGAAACGTATAGATAATCCATGCTTATGATCGTTTCTTTTTTACTCCCGGCCGCAGAATTGTGCGTTTTGGCGCAACCAAACTTCCGGGCGTCATTTATGATCGAAAAGCAGAAATCACAGTTTAAAAGAGAGGTCTTTCAAACTTATACTTCACTGTTTTTCCTCTTTTTCAGAAGAACCGCCGCGCCAATCGCAAGCATACTGCCACCGGCAAGCACGCCGAGTGCGATCACACCGCTGTCGCCAGTCTCCGGGATTTCAGCATTCTCTGCCATATTGGGATCCTCCGGCTGGGCAAGCCCCTGCTCCGCCGTAGGATTCACCTTTTCAACCGGAGCCTTGGTTGCCGGCGCCTCTGTTGGCGTTACGGTAACCTGAATGTCATCTGTCGTCTGCGCATCGTTGGCGGCATCCTTCACCTCTGCCTGAACCTTCGCGCCCCAAGTAAAGGTGACGCGCAGGCCACTGATGGAATAAGTGCCATCCGTTGTGCCATTGCCCTTCTTAAAGCCCTGCTCAATCATGGATTGCTCAAATGCTTTCAGCATGGCGGCATCCTTCATATCAATTTTGCAGGACATCGTCAGCGCCGACGGCGGCGTGGCCATCAATACGACAAAGCCCGTCTGCCACCAATGCTTTTGCATTTTCCTGGTGAAAAGCTCCCCGACATCCTTCTTAGAGAGGGTGAAGCCCATGTTCAGCATATCCTCATCAGAGGCGCAGTCGTAAAATTCTGTTTCGCGGTTGGTGGTTTTGTTATAAACACCGAGCTCGCCGCCTGTGGTGATGCCATACTGGCCCTTCCAAACCTGAATCAACCAATTTTTGCCCGCATAATCAAACTTAAAGCGGACGGTGTTGTAGAACATGCCGGTAAACGGCGCGGCTGCATCATACAGCTCGCAGAAGCCGAAATTGCGCTGCCAGGGATTGATCGGCGTATAGAAAATTTTCTGTGCAACATCGAAATCAAAGCCGATCCCCAAAAGGCCGGCATTGTTCGCGCCGTAGAAAATCTCCTGCGCGGGGTCATAAAACAGCCCCATCGGAACTTCCGCGTTGCCCACATACATAACGATCTGGGAGATGCCTGTCTGCGGATCTTTCGATACGCCAAAGCCGCTCTTCTTCGCAGCTTTTTCACTGCCGTTGAGCGCCTGTGCCCCTTGCTCCAGCAAATCCTGCGCATTGACCAGCGCTTCCTCATACTGGCTTGCGGCAGGAGTCGCCTGCGGCGCCTGTGCCTGAGACTCATCTGCTGCCTGAGCCGGCACTGCAAACAGCGTTGCACACAGCAAGGTCAACGTCATCAGAGCGGCCATGAGTCTTGCAGCATTCTTGTGCTCTTTCATAGAATTGACTGCCTCCTATATTTTTCTGTTTTCCCTGTTTCACTCCGCGAAGCCATCGGCCGCGCAGGTGAAACATATCATCAAAGCCGCGCCGCAAAACTCTACCCCCCGGTAACCGCGGCGCTGCTTCTCTGCCAAAACAAAAAGCGATTTTCCAAATAATAGCTTGCCACAAATTTAAAGCTATGATACATGATTTTACGCACAAAGCTCCCCTTTGCAAAAATGGCGTTGCCGATGTGTGGCAGGAGGCACTTTGGGCCCACAGGCATTTTTCAATGCTTTAAACAAAATGTGTAAAGCTATTATATCAGAAAAAAAAGGTTCAGGCAATAGTTCACAGGCACAGAATTCACTTTTTATCTATCATTTATCCACAAAATATTAATTCTGTTTTACACGTTCCATATAAAAACAACAAAAAAGGCCTTTTCCCCACTTATAGGGTCAAACTGTTTTTCATCAGTGGTTTTCTTTTCCACACACCAATGCTATAATATCAATAGATTTTTATTGTCCCCTCAATGGAATGGAAAGGGATGGGATGGATATGGAACAAAAGCTCTATGATAAGCTCGCGCGCAGCCCGGTCATCGCCGCGGTGAAGGATACCAACGCGCTGGAGGCAGCGCTTGCAAGCCCGAGTGAAATCATCTTCCTGCTGTGCGGCAATATATTCAATTTGCAGGAAATCGTTGAGCGCGCCAACCGTTGTGGGAAGGATATTTATGTCCACGTGGATTTGATCGAGGGCTTTTCCCGCGATGCGGTTTCGCTGCGCTATATTGCGGAAAAAGTGCATCCTACCGGCATCATCTCCACCAAAAGCAGCCAGATCAAAATCGCTAAGGAGCTCGGCCTTTCTGCGATCCAGAGGCTATTCATCATCGATTCCCTTTCCATGCGTACCGCTGCGAAAACAACCGGGCTGCTCTCCCCCGAGGCGTTGGAAATCATGCCCGGCATCATGCCAAAAATCCTGCGTGAGCTCAGCAGCGAGCTGGAAACGCCTTTGATTGCGGGCGGGCTAATTACGCAAAAGGAAGACGTTATCAGCGCCCTGAACGCGGGCGCACTCGGCGTTTCCACCACGAACCCCAACGTGTGGACGCTCTGAAAGGAAACCGATTCATATGAATCCAATGATTGAAACCTTCGGCGCGCTTGTGGGCAAGGCAGCAGCAAAAAGCCCGATCGTGCCGCCGGCTCCTGGAGGCTGCGTTTTATGCCTCCAACTTCCAGGCCAAACATTTCCCCTCTCGTAAATTGACGACGGCCCGCGCTTTTATCTCCCCAGTATGCATGGATGCAGTGCTCCATCCGCTGGCGCACCCGGAGCGCTCGGCAATTGTCAATCTTTTTTTGCCCTGTGAAATCCTCCATGCCATGCGCATCGAGCCACAAATTGCGGAAGGGCTCTCCTGCTACTTCTCCGGCGCGGGCAGCGAGCAATATTTTATCGAATACGCCCGGCAGAAGGGCGTGCCGGATACGCTCTGCTCCTACCACAAAATCCTAACCGGGATCGCGCTTTCAGGCGTGTTGCCAAAGCCACGCCTGATTGCCAACACCACCTTGGCGTGTGATGCAAACACCAACACCTTCCGCCGAATCGCAGCTCACTACGGCGTGCCCCACTTCACCGTAGACACTCCCTGTGCAGACGATGCAGATGCGGTGCAATATGTGGCGGATCAGCTGCGGGAGCTCGCCCGCTTCACTGAGGAAGCCATGCACGAGCGTTTCAGCGAGGATGCCCTTCGGGCCGTGCTCGCTTGCGAGCAGCGCTCTATGCAGGCCTGCCGGAGCTACTACGACCTGCTGGCCGACCGGTATCTGCCCAATGAGATGACTTCCGAAATGTATACGCTCTTTGCAACGCACATCCTGCTGGGTAAGCCTGAGATTGAACAGTATTTTGAGCAGCTGTGTGAGGACGCAAAAACGCGCCGGTCTTCCAAGGCGGCAACCGCATCCTCTGGGTGCATTCCCTGCCATACTGGCAAAACTCCCTGCGCACGATCCTCAATTTCAGTGAAGAAAACCAGCTTTTGTGCTCTGATATGAGCTTTGATGCGCTTTTTGAGCCGGATCCGGAGCACCCTTATGAATCCATGGCACGCCGCCTTCTGGACAACACCTTCAACGGCCCGATGAGCCGCCGTGCGGACAAAATTGCTGAAATGGCCCTAAAGCTGCACGCTAACGGCGTGGTTTTCTTCTGCCATTGGGGCTGTAAAAACACCATCGGCGGCGCCGGACTCGTGAGGGACAGACTGGAACAGGAGGGCATCCCCATGCTTACCCTCGATGGGGATGGCTGCGACCGCCGCAACATCAACGATGGCCAAATGCGCACCCGATTGGAGGCTTTCCTGGAGCTATTGGAGGAGAGGAGACGCGCGCGATGATCCACTATATCTGCAAATACACGCCCATTGAGCTCTTTGCAGGCTTTGGAGCGGAATGCATCCGGCGGGAGCCTTTGGTGAGCGGCTTTGAGTTGGCCGACGGCGCTTCCCATCAAAATCTCTGCGCCTTTAGCCGTGCACTGCTGGAGGACTGCCTGCAAAACGGCACGGGGGAACTAATCCTTGTTAATTGCTGTGATTCGATCCGCCGTGTGTATGATATTTTACAAGAAAAAGGAGATTCCCCTTTTCTTTATTTGCTCGATCTTCCGCGCTGCGATACCGCCTGTGCACGCAAACGGTTTGCGCTGGAGCTGAAGCGGCTGGCGAACGCCTATGCCGCATACAGTGGGCGCGCCTTCTCCGCCGTACGGTTTCAGGCAGCCTTCGCCCCTCTGCCCGCCCCGCCCGCACGGCCCTATCTCAGCCTGCTCGGAGCACGTGCCTCGCAAGCCTTGATGGAGGCATTGCAGAACTGCGTCTCCCTACCTGTGCAAAACGACACCTGCACGGGCAAACGCAGCGTTTCTCTCCCGGCCGATTGGATGCCGGACAACCTATGGGAGGCATATGCCTCCGCCCTTTTGGGCCAAACGCCCTGCATGCGCATGACAGATCCTACCGGACGCAGGCGCCTCACGGAAAGCCCCCGCCTGCGCGGCGTGATTTACCACACGGTAAAATTCTGTGATTATTATGACTATGAATACAGCCGCCTGAAGCAAGGCCAAATCCCGATGACCAAAATAGAAACCGACTATACCCCGCCGGCACCAGGCCAGTTGACAACGCGCATCGAAGCATTTCTAGAAACGCTGCCAAACACAAGCCTTCAAAAAAGGAAAGGAGAAGCGGCCAATATGAATCAAAACGCGATTTTTGCCGGCATCGACAGCGGCTCCACCTCAACAAACGCCGTGCTGCTTAACGCCGACAAGCATATCATCGCCTATTCCGTTATTCCAACCGGCGCACGTGCCGGGGAGAGCGCGCAGAAAGCGCTCGCAGTCGCTCTCCAACAGGCCGGCAGAAGAAAAGAGGAGATCGCCTGCACCGTTGCAACCGGCTATGGCCGCTCCCACATTGGGGCCGGCGGGCAGGGCGTGACGGAGATTACCTGCCACGCAAAAGGCGCCTTTTTCCTCAATCCGCAGGTACGCACCGTGATTGATATCGGCGGGCAAGATAGCAAGGTAATCCGCCTCGACGAAACGGGGCGCGTGACAGATTTCGTGATGAACGATAAGTGTGCGGCTGGGACGGGGCGCTTCCTCGACATGATGGCGCGCACGCTGGAGTTGGATGTATCCCGCATGGGCGAAATGGATCGCGGGTGGAAGGAAACAGTTACGATCTCCAGCATGTGCACCGTTTTTGCAGAATCAGAGGTGGTCTCCCTGATCGCGCAAAATAAGCGCACGGCGGATATTGTGCACGGGCTCCATCAATCCGTCGCCACTAAGATCAGCGCGCTGCTCGCGCGGACAAAGGCGACGGGCTCTTATATGATGACCGGGGGCGTGGCAAAAACGAAGCGTGCGCCGGGCGATTGAAGAAAAAATCGGCGAACCGCTTATTCTGCCGGAAGAGCCGCAGATTTGTGGGGCACTGGGCGCGGCGCTGATTGCCTGGGAAGGATAGAAAAATATCTGGACTTACCCGCCCGCATACGAAGAAACCGCCTTATGCTTGCAATCAGCATAAGGCGGTTTCTGATAATATAAATCACATTTTTTACAATCCGCTCAATAAACCTCCAGCTTGCGCAGGGTTGGAAATGTTCTGCATTCGTCGATCGTGATCTTAATGCGCTGAGCCGTTGTCTTTTTCAGCAGGCAGATGCGTTTATGGCCGACCACCGTCGCCGCATATACCTTTTTCCACTTGCCATGTTTTTCTATAGAAACGGTGAATCGCTCAATATGCTGCCCGCAGGGCAGATATTCTCCCAGCACAACCTTGGAAAAGGTCACGGGCCTGCCGAGATCCACGATCATCTCCGCCTGTTCTGCATCGTCAACCGCGCGCCAGTATTCATCCTTATCCGTGCTCAGGGCCTTCTGCGCGGCGTGCGCCTCATCCGCTTCAGAAGAGGCCGAGGCCTTTGCATTCGCAGCAAGATTCTCACGGAAGGCGCTGCGCAGCGCATCGCCTATTTCCCGCAGCCGTTTCACATCCGGGTCTGCAAAGCGGCCGCGTTGATCCGGCGGGATATTGAGCAGAAGGGTCGCGTTCGCTCCCACGGAGTTGTAATAAATCTTCAACAGTTTTTTCAGGGAACGCACCTTCCGATCCTGGTTTTTATGATAAAACAGCCCGGACGAATCGAGGTATCCACTTCCGCAGGGAACCAAATGAGCTTCTTTGCGCCAGCGATTGCCTCACGGCTGCCGAGGTCACTGTCCGTAGAGTCTTTTTTTGCAAAATTCGAGTCGTCCTCCTGCTGGGAATCCGCCGCGATGCGTTCCACGTCCATCAGCGTGGAGGGCACAACGCTCCATTCGGATTCGCGGCACTTACCCGCTTCATTGCCGCACCAGCGTACATCAGGCCCGCACACGCTAATGACCGCCTCAGGCTGCAACTCGCGGATGAGCGCGTAATAGCGCTCCCAGTCATACACTTGCTTTTTGCCGTTCGGCCCCTCACCGCACGCGCCGTCGAACCACACGCAGAACAGCTCACCGTAGTTCGTCAGCAGTTCATGTAGCTGGTTGCAGTAATAATCGTCATAGGCTTTGCCAGTGCCATAAGCCTTCTCATGCCTATCCCAAGGGGATAGGTAAACACCGAATTTGATCCCGCCGCGCCTGCACGCATCGGATACTTCGCGCACCACGTCGCCCTTCCCGCCGCGCCACGGGCTGTTTTCACGCAGTGATCGGTGAATTCGCTCGGCCAGAGGCAAAAGCCGTCGTGATGCTTTGCCGTGAGCAGCAGGCCGGTCATCCCGGCGGATTTGATTGCCGCGACCCATTGATCCGCGTCAAAATCCGTGGGATTGAAGAGCTTGGGATCCTCTGAGCCCACGCCCCACTCGTGCCCATTTTTCCCGCTGAAGGTGTTAATGCCAAAGTGCGCAAAGGCATAAAATTCCATCTCCTGCCACTTCAGCTGCCGATCAGACGGTACGACCGCTGCGGCGCGCTTGATGAGATCCTCATTTGCCATGTTATGTTGTAGCTCCTCTCGAGAGTTTATTGGTTGCAATGATATCCACGCCCGTGCCCAAAATATTTGGGATCACAACGTCGCCAATTTCCACCGGCGCGTCGATCCGTGCTTCGTTGATGGCCGCCATGCAGTCGAACAGCTTCTCTTTCGGGAGAGGGGCGGCGCTTTTGACGCTGACAAGCGGATATGCCCCGCCGTTTACGCGCACTGTCGTTGTCAGGCTGCGCACGGGGGCGATACATTCCGTTTTCGCGTAAGCTTCACCGCGCTTGCAGGCATTCCCGCTCACGCCGGTGACCTCCCCCGCCTCGATCTGCGCGGAAAGCGCGCACCCGATTGGGCAGGCGACGCAGGTCAAAGTTTTCACCATAAGGGATCCTTCCTTTCACATAACCTCCGCAAATCCGAATTATCATACCATATTGCTCTGCCCGGTTCAACACTCAATTTGGATAAGACTTCGCTTCTCTCCCGCAGGGAGCTTAGCACATCGCTGCGAATCGTCACATGCTCCATCTCGCCCGGCGTAAGCTGGCTCTTCTTGCGGGTATAGAGCGCCTGGCCATCACAGGTGACACGGATTGTCGCATCGCGGTAAACGTCGCCGACGCGGAAATAGAGCTTTACATCTCGCCCCGCGTTAAGGTTGACCTTCTGTGGCACAACATACCGCACGCCGTTGATGCCCCTTGTGCGAACGTAGGCGGTGTTATAATCCTTCTGGTTGAGAATGTACCGGGCCGCACCCTCGCCAGCCGTCTGGCTCTCCTTCGTCACATAATCCACCAGGTCGTGCACCTGCAACACATTCCCGCAGGCAAACACACCCTCCCGGCTGGTTTCGCGCGATTCATCCACCACCGGCCCGCGTGTAATCTTATCCATCTTAATTCCCACGTTGCGGGATAATTCATTTTCTGGAATCAGGCCTACAGATAAAAGCAGCGTGTCGCATGGGATGAATTCCTCCGTGCCCGGCACCGGGCGGCGGTTTTGATCGACCTTTGCCACCGTTACGCCCTCCACGCGCTCCTGCCCGTGCACCTTGACTACCGTGCAGGAAAGGCGCAGTGGGATATCAAAATCCTCCAGGCACTGCACAATATTGCGCTTCAGCCCGCTCGAATAGGGCTGCAATTCGCACACCATTTTTACATGCGCGCCCTCCAGCGTCATGCGCCGCGCCATAATCAGGCCGATATCGCCAGAGCCTAAAATAACCACTTCGTGCCCTGGGAGGTGGCCGTCGATGTTGACATAGCGCTGCGCTGTGCCGGCCGTCATCACACCGGCCGGGCGCGTGCCCGCGATATTCAGCGCACCGCGCGGCCTCTCCCGGCAGCCCATGGCGAGGATCACCGCCGTCGCGTCGACCTCAATGAGCCCCTCACTCCGGCTGATGGCCGTGACCACATTGTTGGTGGAGAGATCGGTCACCATGGTGTCGGTCAGCACATCAATTTCGCTTTGCTCCACCTCATCGATAAACCGCTGGGCGTATTCCGGCCCGGACAGCTCCTCCTTAAAATAATGCAGGCCGAAGCCCGTGTGGATGCACTGCTCCAGAATACCGCCTAGACACTCGGCGCGCTCAAAAATAACGATGCGCTCCACGCCGCATTCTCTTGCGCGCAGAGCCGCCGCCATGCCGGCGGGACCTCCGCCGATCACTGCAAGATCATATTGCAACATATGTAGGGTTCATCCTTTCCCAATCGCGGCTAAGCCGGTTACTTTGTTTTTTCATATAGGATATTCGACTTGCCGCCGAACTTGGTCACTTCTTCCTCCGGGATGCCAGCTCGCGCGAAAGGATTTCCAGCACCTTCGCGCCGCAGAAGCCTCCCTGCAGCGGCCCATGCCCGCACGGGTGCGCCGCTTGACGCCATCCACATCGCGCGCGCCGGCGGCGCGCGGATCGCATCGCGGATTTCACCCTCTGTAACGGTTTCACAACGGCAAATGATATGCCCATAGGCTGGGTCCTTTGCAATAAGCTCCCTTTGCTGCGTGCGGGTGAGCTGATGAAACCGGACGGGACCCTTGCGCACTGGCGAAAAGGATTGGCTCTCCGTAAGCAAAAGCCCCTGCTCCCGCAGGAGCTCCACAACATATTCCGCCGTGGCGGGAGAGGCTGTCAACCCCGGCGATTCAATACCCGCCACATGGATGAAGCGGGCATTCGCCTCGCTTGGCCGATGATAAAATCACCCCGGTCGCCGTGCGCACGCAGGCCCGCAAATGAAGTAATTACATCGCCCATCGTCATCGTAGGGATTGAATAGCGCACATATTCCTGCACATCCTGGAGCCCCTTTGATGTGGTGGATGCATCAAATTTATCCTCTACATCCACAGCGTTCGGCCCTGTGAGCAAATTTCCATCCACTGTGGGGGAAACCAGCACGCCCTTGCCCATCTTGGTGGGGCATTGGAAAATCACATGCGACACAAGCGTGCCCATATTCTTATCGAGCACCAGATACTCACCGCGCCGCGGCGTGATGCGGAAGGTGCGGTCCCCGATCATCTCGGCCACCTCGTCTGCATGCACGCCGGCGGCATTCACAATATAGCGGGCAAAAAGCGTATCATGCGGCGTTCCGATCGAAAACAGATCTTCCCGGAACACGATTCGCTCCGCTTCGCAGTTGCGGTAAAAATCGACGCCGTTTTCTACCGCATTCTCCACTGCTGCAATCGTCAGCTCATAAGGGCAGACGATTGCGGCGGTCGGCGCCCAAAGCGCCCCACGCGCCCGCTTGGATACGTTCGGCTCCATCTCATGCAGCCGCGCTTGGCTGATGATCTCCAGCTTCGGCACATGGTTATGCTGACCGCGCTCTAATAGCCCACGCAGCGTTTCCATTTCCTCCTCGCTAAAGGCGAGCACAAGGGACCCAATATTCTGAAAGGGAACGGACAAATCCGCGCATAGGGAGCCCATCATTTTGGCGCCGCGCACATTGAGCTTTGCCTTTAGAGTGCCCTCCTTTGCATCGTAGCCCGCATGAACAATGGCGCTGTTGGCCTTGGAGGTTTCCGTTGCTACATCGTTATTTTTCTCCAGCAAGGCAATTTTCAGGTCATATCGGCTCAGCTCCCGCGCAATCAACGCACCGGATACGCCTGCGCCGATCACGGCCACATCATATACCATACAGTTCGATTCCTCCTTGGAATATTATGATAAAATTAGCGGATAGCATATGAAAATTTTATCTCTTTTGCATTGTAACATAGTGTTTTATTACGTGCAATGGTTTGTTTAAAAGATTGCATATGGTAAAATAGCTTCAAACGGATCGTTTGAAGCATTGGAAAAATGCCTGTCGGCGTGAAACGCTCCTGCCGCGAAACGGCAACGTCATTTTTCGGAGAGGTTAGCCTATATGCGTTATGGTAAAATAGCTTCAAACGGATCGCAAAGTTTCAAGCTTTGAAACTTGGAAGCATTGGATCTCCTTGCCCGGCATGCTATAATAAGCTTGAAGCAAAGTTGACAGCGTCAGAAAAATGCCTGCGCAGCAGCGCCTTTTTTTCGCAGAAGGTTAAACTTTATCTGTCCACTGCTGATTGCTACAGCAGAGAAAATCAAAAACGGAGGGCGCTTATGCTCCATTTAATCCTCGGCCGCTCCGGCAGCGGTAAAACACAATATATCCGCTCCCTGCTTCGCGATCTGGCAAAGCAGGGAGCACGCGATATGATCCTGCTCGTGCCGGAACAATTTTCCTTTGAGAGCGAACGTTCCATGCTGGAGCTGCTCGGCCCGCGAGATGCACAGCGGGTAGAGATTTTGAGTTTTTCACGCCTGGTGGACGCTGTGTTTCGTGTGTATGGCGGCGTGAGCGGCACTCATATTGACGACGGCGGCCGAATGCTCCTGATGAGCCTTGCGCTCGAAGCGGCGCAGGAGCATTTGGACATCTATTTCAAACACAGGGAAAGCCCCGCGCTCGCCGCCAAGCTTTTAGACCTCGTGGCGGAATGCCGCCAATGCGCTGTGACGCCGGCAGAGCTTCAGGCCGCAGCAGACAAGCTGCCAGACAGCGTCCTGCGGCGCAAATCGCGCGAGCTCGCCCTGATCCTCGATCTCTATGATACGCTGGTTGCCCGCTCTTTTATCGATGATCAGGATGACCTGACCCGCCTAAACGACACGCTGCTTGACCACCCGTTTTTCCACGGCCGCATTGTGGCAATTGATGCGTTTAAAAGCTTTACCGTGCAGGAACAGCGGATTCTCTCGCGCATCCTCGCGCAGGCACAGGAGGTGTATCTAACGCTCTGCACGGATACTTTGGCGGATACACAAAGCGGGATGGGGCTTTTCTCCCCTGTCCAGCGCACCGCGCGGCGTGTGATCAGCCTGGCTAAACAGCAGAATGTGCCGGTGGCTGCTCCAGTCATATTGGCCGAGCAACGCCGGTTCCGCTCAAAGGCGCTCGGTTATCTGGAGCAGACGGTGTTTCATCCGGAAGCAGGCCCGTTTCCCGATGAAACAGAGGATCTATTTCTATGTACGGCGCAGGACAAAGCCGCGCAGTGTGATTTTGTGGCGCGCACGGCAAAGCGCCTGATCCGGGAAGAAGGCCTTCGCTGCCGGGATATGGCGATTATCGCCCGTGATGCAGATGCTTACCGGGAGGAGATGACAGCTGCCCTGCGCCGCTATGGCGTGCCCGCGTTTGAGGATAGCCGCCAGCCGATTGATTCCCAGCCACTGATCGCCTTTGTCCGCGCAGGGATGGAGGCGGCGCAGAGCTTCGGCACAGAGCCTGTGCTGCGCTATCTGAAAACAGGGCTAACAGATTTTGCTCTAGAAGAAATTTCAGAGTTGGAAAATTATATGATCGAATGGAATATAAGCGGCTCCCGCCTGCTAAGCGCTTTTACCCAGCACCCCGAAGGCTATGGGAACGTTTTTCAGGAGCAGGACCGGCAAAAGCTCGCGTGCTTAAACGGCTTGCGCGAGCGCGCCACCCAACCGCTCGTTCACCTGCGGGATGCTTGCCAGGGAGTGGATGGCGCACAGATTGCCCATGCCGCATACGCTTTTTTGGAGGAAACAAACGCTGCAAAGCATCTGCGCGCCTTTGCCCAATCCCTCAGCAGTGCTGGAGAAGAAGCCCTTGCCCTGGAGCAGGGCCGGATTTGGGATCTGCTGATGGCGCTGCTCAGCCAGTGCGCTATTGCGCTGGAAGGGCACCCCATGCCTCTCTCACGTTTTGCACAGCTGTTTGACGCGGTGCTCTCCTCACAAGAAATCGGCACGATTCCGCAGGGGCTCGATGAAATTCCCCTTGCAGCGCTGACCGAATGCGTGCATCCTCTCCGCGCATCGTTTTTCTATTGGGTGCAAACGAAGGGGAATTTCCACGTACCCCGCCTCCAGCGGCGTTTTTTCGGATGCGGAGCGCCGCAGGCTCATCGAGCTTGGCCTGGAGATGACGGATCCATACGACCAGCAGGCCGTAGAGGAGCGTCTGCTCGCCTATCAATCGCTGTCCGCCGCGCGGGAGCGGCTCTATGTCTGCCATACGCGGTCGAATGGAGAAGGAGGCTCCCAAACCGGTTCCGTCATCGTGTCAGAGCTCAATCGGCTATTTCCACATTGTATCCGCTTCGATGCGGACGAAGAGGATGCGCTTGCCCGCGTGGAGGGAGAATCGCCCGCCTTTTTACTCACCGCCTCCCGATGGGGAAAGAGCGATCCGCTCTCCGCCGCGCTCAAGCGCTATTTTGCCTCTCGCCCGGATTATGCCGGCAGGCTTGCCGGGGTTGGCCGCGCCGCCTGCCATACGCCTGCGCGTTTTGAAAACCCCGAAAATTCCCGTAGGCTATTTGGCGATCAGCTTTATCTCTCCGCTTCCCGTGTGGAGGTATATCATAAATGCCGGTTTCAATATTTTTGCCGCTACGGCCTCAATGCGCGGCCGCGCAAGATTGCAAAGCTCGACCCTTTGAGCAGCGGCACTGTGGTGCATGATGTGCTTGAGCGGCTGCTGCGGGAGCACTCGCCACGGGCGCTCCATGAGATGGGGCCGAAAAAGCGCGCGGAGGAAATCGAAGCGCTTCTCCTCTCCTACCTGGAGGAAAAAATGGGCGGCGCGCAGGAGAAGCCAAAGCGATTCTCT
>ENA-OQEN01000570-OQEN01000570.1-human-gut-metagenome-genome-assembly--contig:-NODE-570-length-15933-cov-7.517778_pt1 | contig 15933 bp, 20 predicted proteins | sample MGYA00242791_ERZ504627 | MGnify/ENA primary metagenome ERZ504627 (study PRJEB26092, sample SAMD00036316) | human gut metagenome | host: Homo sapiens | study: EMG produced TPA metagenomics assembly of... | reverse complement strand
CGAAGCGGCGGCATCCGCCGACGGCGTGGGGCAGGCGGCGCCGGCACGGGCGGCAACGTCCCTGTCTCCCCGGCAGCGCTATATGCTGCGCCCAAGCCGGCATGGCAGGCTGCTCGGTCCGCGGGGCCGAATCTGGGGACTTCACGGTCGCATCGACACGAACATTGTCGTTCCCGGCAAGTCCCTCAACCCCGTCGAGCTCATCGACCAGGCTCACGCCATGCACGTATCCCATATCTACAGCCAAAAGATCCTCGCCATACGGCACCGGCTCTCCGACTTCATCGTATGCAAGGGGGTCCCGGGGACACCGACCATGCTCGGCTTCCGCTTTTCCACAATCATCAACACGCGGGCCTCTTGTAGCGCGAGGCGCCCCGGGTTCCCTATCAACAAAAGCATCGGGCTCAATCGTCATACACCGGCCGTAATCAACCGTTCCCTCGCCCGCGCGCCCGTTGCCGCATATGCTGCGCGCAGCGATAACCTCGGTCGCCCTGCGCGAAACAGCCCCTCGATATCCGAAGGATCGAGCGTCTCCATCAGTACGACCACGCGGCTCACGCGGCCCTCGGCCGTCAGGCGCGCAACGGTCTTTCGCACGTCTTCGGCATCGAACAGGGCTGCCGCGATAATCGCCGCCCCGCGACGCGACGGAAACGCCCGTGCCATGGACACCAGCCCATCCAGGTCGCCCACGCGAAGCACTTGCGCGCCCGCATCGCGGCCCTCGACTTCCCGCTGCAGCAATCCGTAATCACCGCACGCGCAGCATGCAAGCCAGATCGCTTTCATCACTCGTCGCCTCCGCTCTTTTTGTCGCGCACCGTGGCGGGAATCGTCAAACTGACCGTCCCCTTACCCGAGGCCCCCAGCAATTCCTTAACGTCTTCGGGGTCGGCCGCCAGCGTCACCCATTCGATCTTGCCTTCACGCGTGGCGCCGGCATCTTCGCTGGTATCGATTACGCGCGCGCCGCACAGCCGATCGGTCACGCCGTCCTTTTGCACGTACACGTCCACGTAGCTGCCCACGCCCGTGCGCCCCCGACCGAATGCTCGGCATCGACCGCCACCGAAACGGCGACCTTGCCTTTGGGCACCTCGAACGTGTGGCTTTCGGCTTGGTGTAGACATCGCAAATCACGGCATTTTTAGGGATGCGTGAGGTCGTCACGTCGCCGCGCACCTGGCGCAACTCGGTCGCCGCATCGCGCGGCAGTAGCTCGCCAGCCATTCCTGGGTTATGACATTGGTCTCGTCAAGCGTCTCGCCCGCATCGATATCGCGTGCCGCGACGCACACCTCGACGCGATCGCCGCCATACTTGGCCAGCGTCTCGGCCTGGGCCTGCTCAGCCCGCGAGCGGATCGACGATGCGTAGACCATGCAGAGCAACGCGGCGAGCACGCCCGCGATCAGACTGATGGCGATGCGCTTGCTCTTGTTCACGGCCGCTCCTCTCAAGGTAGCACCGGGCGGATGCCCGTACCACCATTGTCCGAGCGGGCAAGCAGCAAAACGACGCGATCGCGATCTTGGTTTTGAGTGTCAAACCAATTGCCGACCAAAAGCTGACCGGCCCGTCAAGCTCGTGGCAAGGTTTTGGTCAGCACGTCGGCAAAACGCACGTTTAGGGGCGCATCGGCAATAAAAAAGCCGCCTCCCGTGCCATTGGGAGACGGCTGTCATAGGTAGATTCGATTACAGATGGACATCGGGATCGAGCATCTGCGCACTCACACGCATGGATGACGCCAGATTTTGGAACGTCTCCAGGCGCAGGCTGTCGATCTGCCCGGCATCCTCGGCCTCGCGAACGGCGCAGCCCGGTTCGTGGGTATGCGTGCAGTCGCCAAACCGGCACGCACGCGACGCCTCGACGATCTCGGGAAACGCGCGTGCCAAGCCCCGCTCATGCCCCACGAGCGGCAGGCTGCGAAGGCCCGGCGCGTCAGCAATAACGCCGGCTTCGCCCGGCAGCGCCACCATCACGCGCGCGACCGTGGTGTGACGACCCTGGTCATCGCGCTCACGCACGCCGCCGGTCGCCAATGTATCGTGACCCAGCAGCGCGTTGAGCAGCGTCGATTTGCCGGCACCCGACTCGCCCAGGATCATGGCGCAGCTCCCGGCGGGCACGCAGACGCGCACCTCGTCCAGGCCACGGCCCTCGGCAGAAGATGTCACGATTACGCGCACGTCCGGACCCACCAGGCGGTGTACGCGGTCCAAATCGCGCTCGAGCTCATCGGTGTCGCAGCGGTCGGCTTGGTGAGTACCACCACCGGCTCGGCATCGCAGTCGAGTGCCAGCACCAGCGAGCGCGCCACGCGGTCGAGCAGCACCTCGCCGGCGCCGAGCGCCTGCACGATCAGCACGCTATCCACGTTGGAGCAAAGCACCTGACGCTCACCGCGAGCGCGTCCGCGCCAGCGCTCAAAACTCGTGCGGCGCGGCAGCACGCACTCGATCACGCCCATGTCATGCCCGGGCGCACGGCGCACCGCCACGCGGTCGCCCACGGCGGGCAGCAGAACCTCATCCTCGCCACGCGACTTGGCAAACCCCACGGCATGCTCGGCACGAAAGGTGTCGTCGGCAGTCGCCACCAGCGGAAACCCGCGATCCAAGCGCACCACGGCACCAAGTTGCATCTGCTCGGGCTCCTCGGCCTGGGCACAAAAATCATCGAAGGCAGCCTGCTGAGCCCCATCGATCGGCAGGTCGTCGAACGCCGGAACATCCTGCAGCGCGTCGAGCCCCGGCACGCTTGCCAGCAGTTCCTCGGCAGACGCGGGGGCTTCGGTCGCGAGCTTCCGACGACGATCGCGCTTAGCCCGCGCCCCCGTCGTCTTTTTCTTCGCCTTAGCCTTCGCCTTGCCCACAAGCGCCTCCCAGCACCACAAATCACAACTGAGCAGGTATTTTACCCACAAAAAAGAGCTGGTCGAGCAAACGCTCGACCAGCTCACATACTTTCCCTTAGCCAATGGTCCCGAGAGGTTATCCGAAGGCCCGCCCGCCGGGAGGGGTTTCTTCTGAGCGATCCCGCAGCGCGAACGCGAGGACCAGCGAAGAAGAACCCCGCAGGCGGTCGGACCGGTGGGAAGGTTGACCTTTCGACCTACTCCTTCTCGACCGCGCGCATGATCGCCTTGTAGATCTCCATCAGCGGGATGATCAGGAAGGCAAGGCCCAGCGCGGCGATAACGCCCTTGAGCTCAAGCGTCACGGGGCCAAAGAACATCTCGCAAGCGTCGGCTGCACGGTTACGATCACCGTCAGCACCAGCGCCAGCGCGGCAGAGGCCCACAGCCACTTGTTCTGCTTCTTCATGCTAAACAGCGACGCACGACGGCTGCGCATATTGAAGCAGTGGAAAATCTCGACCATGTTGAGCGTGATGAAAGCCATCATCACGCCTTCCTCGTCGGCATTGCCGGCGATCATATCGGCGATGTGGATGTAGCCCATGTCAAAGTACACGCCCACAAAGAAGCTCGCCAGCACCAGCACAGTGATGATCAAGCCCTGGACCACGCAGTCCAGGCCCATATTGCCGGCAAAGACACCATCCTTGGCGTTGCGCGGCTTGCGCTTCATGATGTCGCCCTCGGCATCCTCCATGCCCAGCGCGAGCGCGGGGAAGCAGTCGGTGACCAGGTTCACCCACAGCAGCTGCACCGGCTGGAAGATGGTGAAGCCGATGAGCGTGGCGATAAACACCGAGAACACCTCGGCAAGGTTAGCCGAAAGCAGGAACTGGATGACCTTGCGGATGTTGTCGTAGATGCGACGGCCCTCTTCGCAGGCACCGATGATGGTGGCGAAGTTGTCGTCGGCGAGCACCATGTCGGCGACGTTCTTGGTGACGTCGGTGCCGGTGATGCCCATGCCAACGCCGATGTCGGCGCGCTTGATGGACGGGGCATCGTTGACGCCGTCGCCCGTCATGGCCACGATCTGGTCACGCGACTTCCAAGCCTCGACGATGCGGGTCTTGTGCTCGGGCTGGACGCGAGCGTACACGCCGTAGTCCTCGATGTGCGCGTCGAGCTCCTCGTCGCTCATGCGATCAAGATCGACACCGGTGATGGCATGGCTGCGATCGGTGACGATTCCCAGCTGTTTGGCAATGGCCACGGCGGTGTCGATATGGTCACCCGTGATCATGACGGTACGAATACCGGCATCGTGGGCCTCGCGGATGGCGTCGGCGACCTCGGGGCGGACAGGATCAATCATGCCGGATAGGCCGCAGAAGACCAGGTCGTGCTCGAGCGCAGCGGGGCTGCAGTCGCTCGGGACCTCGGTGTAAGTGCGGCTTGCCAGCGCCAGCACGCGCAGGGCCTCGTCGGCCATGGCCTTGTTGGCGGCCACGAGCTCGGCGCGACGCTCCTCGGTCAGCGGGACGACCTTTTCGCCCTCGTAGATATGGGTGCACAGGCCGATCACCACGTCGGGCGCGCCTTGGTGTACTGCTCGTACTCGCCGTCCAGGGTCTCGACGACCACAGACATCATCTTACGGCCCGAGTCGAACGGGGCCTCGCCCACGCGCGGGTGCTCGGCAGTCAGGCCGGTGAGGCCCGCCTTGCCGGCATCGTTGACGAGCGCACACTCAGTCGGCTCGCCCACGGCCTCGCCCAACTCCTCGTCCCACTGGGCATCGGAGCACAGTGCCATACCGGCCAGGAACTTCTCCTTGGGCGCAGCGAGCTCGTGCTTGACGACGGTCATCTTGTTCTGGGTAAGGGTGCCGGTCTTGTCGGAGCAGATGGTCTGCGTGCAGCCGAGGGTCTCGACGGCAGAAAGCTTGCGGATAATCGCCTGGCGCTTGGCCATCTTGGTCACGCCGAGCGACAGCACGATGGTCACGACGGCGACCAGGCCCTCGGGGATGGCAGCGACGGCGAGCGAGACAGCGACCATAAAGGTGTCGAGCAGGGCGGTCGGGTCGGTAAGGACGTTGCCCACGCCGTGGCGGAGGATGTCAACGCCAAAGATCACGACGCAGATGATAATCACCATGATGGTGAGGATGCGGCTGAGCTCGGCGAGCTTCACTTGCAGCGGCGTGAGCTCTTCCTTGGCCTCGGCCAGGGCGCCGGCAATCTTGCCCATCTCGGTGTCCATGCCGGTGCCGACCACGACGGCGCGACCACGGCCGTACACAACGGTGGAACCCATATAGCACATGTTCTTGCGGTCGCCGAGCGGCACGTCATCGGTGCCCGCGGCGAGCTCGATCACGTTGGTATGCTTCTCGACGGGCACGGACTCGCCGGTAAGGGCGGCCTCTTCGATCTTCATCGTGGCGCTCTCGAGGACGCGGCAGTCGGCCGGAACGGAGTCGCCCGCCTCGAGCATGATCACGTCACCGGGCACGAGCTCGGCGCTCGGCAGGTGCACGAGCTTGCCGTCGCGCAGTACCTTGGACTGCGCCGCGCTCATCTCCTGCAGGGCCTCGAGGGCTTCTTCGCTCTTGGCTTCCTGGACCACGCCCAGCACCGAGTTGACGATAACGACGAACATGATAATGACGACATCGGCAAAGTCGGGCTCGCCCTTGACCATGCCCGTGAGCGCACTGATGACGGCGGCAACGATCAGCATGATGACCATGGGATCGGCCATCTGCTCAAAGAAACGCTTCCACAGCGGCGTCTTCTCGGCTTCCTCGAGCTTGTTAGGGCCTGTCTTAGCGAGGCGCGACGACGCCTCGTCGTCGCTCAGGCCGAGGTTCTCATCGACACCCTGGTCGCTGAGCACCTCCGCCGCGGCGGACAGGTATTCCTTTTGCATATAGAGTCCCCTCCTGGGATTCGGGCCACTCAGCAGATTGATGCCCGATCATAATTCCCAGGAGAAGGGCAAGGGCTCATCAAGGCTGCCGTGCTGAGCGGCAGTTGATAGTGGAGCTATGGTACCCCAAAGCAACGCGTCTAGCCAAAACAATCCATTTGGAAATATGGTCCATAAGCAACGGTGCAGGCCGTGTGATGCTCAACATTGATAAAACGTTTTTTCTTCGGCGCATCATCAAACTGAAATATCGCCCAGATAACAGCGGTTAGAACGGTTGGTAAAGTTTTTGCATATACCGTTTTTCCGCAAAAAATGAACTTCTAATTCGGCATACGGTCGATTTTTTGGGGTATTCGGTCGGCATTTCGTTATAATCAACACGGTTTTATTTCTTATGGTTTATCTATCAGCGCAAGACGATGTCAGATGGAGGTCTGAATGTACAAGCGCACTAAGATTGTATGCACCATGGGTCCCGCCTGCGATAGCGACGAGACCATCCGCGAGATGATCAAGGCGGGCATGAACGTCGCCCGTTTTAACTTCTCGCACGGATCCTACGACGAGCACCACGGTCGCATCGAGCGCGTCCGTCGTATTTCCAAGGAGCTCGGTATGCCCGTCGGCATCCTGCTCGACACCAAGGGCCCCGAGGTCCGCACCGGCCTTCTGGTCGATGGCAAGAAGGTTGCCGTCAAGACCGGCGACAAGATCGTCGTCACCGCTCAGCCCACGACCGAGGATTTCCACGGCACCGCTGAGCACATCTCCCTCGACTACCTGGCTCTGCCCTCCGAGGTCGAGAAGGGCTCCCTCATCCTGATCGATGACGGCCTGGTTGCCCTCGAGGTCGAGTCCGTCGACGGCCAGGACATGACCTGCGTCGTCAAGAACGACGGCCTGATCGGCGAGCGCAAGGGCGTCAACATGCCCAACGTCAACATCTCGCTGCCCGCTATCACCGAGCGCGATCGTCAGGACATCCTCTTTGGCCTGACCGAGAACATCGACTACATCGCCGCTTCCTTCATCCGTGACGGCGAGTCCGTCCGCGGCATCCGCAAGCTTTGCCGCGAGAACGGTGGCGAGCACGTGACGATCTTCCCGAAGATCGAGTGCGCCCTGGGCGTCGAGAACTTCGACGAGATCCTCGAGGCTTCCGACGGCATTATGGTCGCCCGTGGCGACCTGGGCATCGAGATCAAGCCCGAGCTCGTTCCCCACATCCAGAAGGAGATTATCGCCAAGTGCAACGCGGCCTACAAGCCCGTTATCACCGCTACGCAGATGCTCGACTCCATGCAGCAGAACCCGCGCCCGACGCGCGCCGAGGTTGCCGACGTTGCTAACGCCATCTACGACGGCACCGACGCCGTTATGCTCTCTGGCGAGTCCGCTGCCGGTAAGTACCCGGTCGAGGCCGTTAAGATGCAGGCCAGCATTGCTCTCGAGACCGAAAAGTACCTCCCGGCTCACGCTCCGCTCGAGGTTCCGGCTGACGCTCACGGCACCCGCGTTGTCAACAACGTTGTGGGTATGTCCGCTGTGAACATGGCCACCACCGTTGGCGCCAAGTGCATCACCGTGCCGACGACCACCGGTCGTACCGCTCGTCTGATCTCGCACTTCCGTCCCAACATGCCGATCTGCGCGTTCTCCCGCCACGAGTGGGCCGTCCAGCAGATGATCATGTACTGGGGCGTTATCCCGCACCAGGCCGAGATTACCCAGGGCACCGTCAACGGCACGATCGTCAAGGCGATCGAGACCGCTAAGGAGCTCGGCTACGTCGAGGCCGGCGACCTGACCGTCGCCACCGCTGGCGATCCCCGCATGAGCGTCCAGCTCGAGGACAAGGTCTCCTCGACCAACGTCGCTTACGTCGCTCAGGTGCGTTAAATCACACTTGCAAACACACTTGCATTGCAAAGGGCCCGGAAGCTTCGCCTTCCGGGCCCTTTTTCTGTGCCAATGCCGGCGCACAGCAAAACACGCACTCATTTCTTTACCAAAAGTGCGAAATCCACCCTTCGAGGCCCATAAAATAAAGTCCCAAGCGCTAAAAGTGTTCGCCCGGTGGCAAACCCACACCTTAACCGACGCTGATAAATCGTTTTAGCAAGAGCCAGATCAACCGCGTTTTCGGAAGTGCGGGGAAAAATTGCTTACCTCCGAGTACAAGCCCTTTTATTTCAACAAAACCCCTGATAAAGTTGGCTCAAATACCGCTTGTGCTTTGCCTGTTTGTCTTTTTCCCCGCACTTCCGAAACCGATAGCTTTTCTAGCCCAAACTACGCTCAAACGATCGGATCGCTATGTCATTTCTTGCCTGCGGACCCACGGCTTTTCAGTACTATCGCATCCCGCCCCAGATACTGGGACTCTATCCGGCAATCCTGCCGCCCGACCATGACCATCGCTTGGTGCACTACTCAAAACAACCAGTATTTAAAGACTTGCTCGGCACACCAGTTTGGAGATTCGTGGGCGAAAGAAAACAGCGCGCGAACGGAAAGCTATTTCATAGCCGTCTGCTAACCCAAGAGCCGCCTCCTGGGTCGTTTAGGCAGACTGAGCATGGGTTTGATGTCACTTCACCGGAGTTCACGCTGCTCAGCCTTGCCACGCAGGTCTCACGCAGCCAGTTACTCATGGCTTGCTACGAGATGTGCGGCTCCTTTGCAGTGTTTAAGCCCTGCGAGCGAACGCAACAACAACTCGATGAAGCTATTTCGCTTAAGCTCATTCCGCCCAGCTGCGGCTGGGAGCGAGTTAACGACACCAAGGGCAATAACACCAGCTTGTGGAAGCGCACGCCGCTTCTTGCCGCAGCGGATATCGCCGCGTTCGCCAAGCAGGCCGCAGGCCTGCGCGGCGTTAAGCAGCTCCGCTGGGCCGCCGAACGCATGACAGGACAGACCGCCTCGCCCTTCGAAGTCCAGACGTCAATTCTCATCTCGCTCCCCCGCGATGAGGGCGGTCTGGGCATCGACATCACCAACAACGTGCGCATCCCACTCAGCGACGCCGCACGTTCGCTGTATGACAAAACCTGCTGCTACGCCGATATCCTCATCGAAAGCGCCACCGACAGCACGGGCGTCATCCTTGAATGCCAAGCCGCTCCGCCCACGACAGCGAAGCCGCAAGCCTCTCCGATGCCGAGCGCGCCACCGCACTCACAAGCATGGGCTACGATGTCATCCAAATTACCTATGACCAGATCAAGGAGAAGAAGAGCTTCAACCACATAGCCGAGCTCATCCATAAAAAGGCTGGGCTTCCCTACACCCCAAAGACTAAACAGGAGTGCACTGCCGAAGATGCCCTGCGGCAAGAGCTACTTGTCGATTGGGTTGAGCTATTCACTGCCGGGCCGGCCAGCTAGCAGCTAGCAATCAGGGCAGCGCAGACACATCGGGCGATTCGACACGGGCGGCAAAACCCGCCTCGGTTAGCTCGACGACCTCGGTAAACGTTGCATCGAAAAACTCCTCGGTTAGCAAGCGATACGGCGGATGATCGGGCTCGCCGGGGTTTTCGCGTACAATCTCGTGCATAACGCCGATGGTCTTGAGCACATACTCCTTATGGATGGGATACTGACCAAAACGCGTCGCCGCAGTATAGAGGCGATCGGTCGCGCGCGGAATCGAAACAATACCGAGCGTCTTGCCAAACCAGTCAAAGTCGCCTTGCTTTTTAATGCGGAATTCCTCGCACGGCTTGCCGCCGTGCGCCTCCAGGTACTGGTTCACGCGGGTGTTCCACACGGTATCGGCCACAAGGTGAGACCAAACGCCCAGCGTCAGATCGAGCAGCGACTGCGCCACATCTTCGGACGCAAGCGAAAACTCACAGCGCCGGGGCCGGCAACCGGCTCGGTGTCCTTGTAACGTTGGGGATAATGCACCCGATTGAGTCGCTCGCGCTCCTCGGCGATCGAGGTCGCGGCAGCCGGCGTACCAACAGGCGCCCCTTTGAGCAGCGGCGCCACATAGGTATCCCAGAACTCGTGCTCGCGCGGCTTAGGGATAGCTCGGGCTTGGCAAAGTGCGTAATGCGGTACGGGATGGGATCGGCGATGCCAGGGACCATATAGCCCACGAAGATATCCGGAACCACACAGCCAAACAAAAAGGCATTGCGGTCGCGCACGCTCTTGGCAAGCGCACCGGTGCGCTCCAGCAAACGCTCCGTCTGAGCGATATGAATGTTCCAGCTTGGCATAGCCACCCCCATAAAAACCTGGATAACTATACCATCACGGCAAAGCCGCGCGGGCGGCTACGCACGCTCTACGCAGCAACTAGTCCGTAGAACCGCTTTCGGTTCCATACGACGGCGAAGGCGCCACAACCACATGGTGATATCGATCGATATAGATGGCGCGGGCGCCCAGGCGTCGCACCAAATCCTGGTGATGTGTACTCATCAAGACCGTCTTACCCGCCGCGACGTAGGCCAGCAAGAAGTTGACCACGATGTCGCATGAATCCTCGTCGAGCCCATTGGTAGGCTCGTCGAGCACCAGGATATCGGGATTCATCGACACGACGGCGGCCAGCGCAACGCGCTTCTTTTGCCCGCCCGAGAGCTGATAGGGAGAGGCGTCGGCAAGGTCAGCAACCTGGAACAGCTCCATGGCATCGCGGACGCGGCGCTCGAGCTCGTCTGCCGGCAGCCCCATTTGAGCCGGGCCAAACGCGACTTCCTCGCCCACCGTGGCGCAAAAGAGCTGCGCATCGGCATTCTGGAACACAAAGCCCACGCGCTGATGAAAACGCTGAGCGGCCGCGGAATCCTTTAGAAACGCCGCATCGATCACGTGCCCGTCAAACAGGTATGCCCCTGCGTCCGCGAGTTCAAGGCCGTTGATAAGACGCATGATCGTCGTCTTGCCGCAGCCGTTAGGACCAAGCAGAGCAACGAGCTCCCCACGGTTCACCTGCAATGAAACGCCGTCGACCACCGTATGACCCGCATAGGAAAACACCACGTCGCGAAACTCGATGAGCGGCGTGGCCTCGGCACCGGCAGCACCGCTCGCACCCATCGCGCCATTCGTATCGTTTGCCAAAACGTCGCCCTTCCCTATTCACATCGACGGTTAAACCGCCCGCGCTACAGCACCGCGCACAACACGGCAAGCAGCACCACAACGGCCGCATAAACCGCATCGCGCCAGCCAAAGCCGCTCCGTGCAGGCGCCGGATACACGCCGGCGAAGCCGCGACACAGCATGGCCTCGTCCATCGCGCGGCTGCATTCCATCGCCTTGATAAACGTCATGCCCATGATACCCGCCAGCGAATCGGTGCGCGAAAAACCCGCAGGCGCGGAACCGACACTGCGCAGCATGACCGATTCGCACAGATCGTGCGCCGTGCGTCCCAGCACCTCGATATGCTTGAGTGCCATATCAAACGTAAAGATAACCTCGTCGGGCAGGCGCAGCATTTTGAGCGCCGCGACATGCGGCTCCAGGTAAGCGTCCACGAAACGCCCAGCACCAGCGACACATTAATGAAGGTCTTGAGCGCGATCTTGAGCATGGCGCCCGTGGCAGACGCGCCCAGCAGCAGGGCAGGCAGTGCCAGAACCACCGCAAGCCCCGTGGCGCCGAGCGCCGGTACAAAGGTCGCACGCAGCCCGCGTGCGGGGCGCACCGCGACCAGCACCAACGCGATCGCCGCCATCAACATCAGGTACAGCGGGCTTTGCGTCAGGCACACGCACAGGACGCAGACGAACATCCCCACCAGGCGCACCGGAGCCGAAACGCAAGAAAGGGCGCGGTCGACCATCGACCCGCCTCGTGCGCGCCTCCACCCAGGCGAACCCGCTCAAGCAGGCTCGCCAGGTGCAGGACATTCTTTTGCATCACACGATGCCGAGCCCCCGCGCTCGTAACGTTGCTCGACCGCAAGCCAGCTAGGCAGCTCGGCTATTGCCATGAGCACCGCTTTCCTTAACCGTCAGCGAGATCAGACGGAATGCGATGGTGAGCACCGCCACGCCAATCACGCCGGACAGGATATACATGGCAGCCTGACCGGCAAAGCCAAGACCCTGCTCCTCGGAATAGGCCTGCAGGTAATCACCCGTGGGCAGCGCGTCGGCAAAGGTCGGGGTATCGAGGCCGACCGAAGCTGCAGGCTGTCGTCGCCAGCTCCTGAACGGCGGTCGCGGCGCCCTCGGCGTCCCACTCACCCCAGGCGTCACCGGTGGCAAGCAAGCCGAGCGGCGTAGCCACGACAAGCACGGCGACCAGAATGAGCGTGGGGATCAGGGAAGTCTTCTTGGCGGTACCATCGGCGGCAAGCTGGCCATCGGCGGCTTCGGGGCCGACGATAATGCCCGGCGCCGTCTTCTTAATGAAACCGTAGATGGCGGCCGTTGCCACGCCCTCGATCACGCCGCAACCAGCATATGCGGGATCAACATAGCCGGAATAGCCACGGACAGCGGGAAGGGGCAGTACAGCGGCGCGCCCGAGGCGTTGGTGAAGAGCATCGGCTGAATACCGAACTCGATCGCCGCGCAGAGGGCCGCTACGCACAGGCCGACCCAACCGCTCACGATGGCAGAAACCGAGGTGCCCCAGCTCTTGTCGTGCAGACGGCTGTTGAGCGCACGGAACACGATAGCAGCGACAAACGGCAGCACAAAGGCCATGTTAAAGCAGTTGGCACCAAACGACAGAACGCCACCGTCGCCAAACAGCAGCGCCTGCAGCGCCAGCGCGACCGAGACAGCGATAGCAGCGGCCTCGGGGCCCAGCAGCAGCGCGATGAGCGCGCCGCCGACGGCGTGACCCGTGGTGCCGCCAGGCAGCGGCACGTTGAACATCATGAGCAAAAAGGAGAACGCGGCGCAGATGCCCAGGAACGCCACGTGCTCGCGATCGAGCGTGGCGCGCACCTTTTGATGCAGTGGACCCAAACAGGCACCATCGCCACCGCCATGACGGCATCGGTTTGCGGAGACAGGTAGTTGTCTGGAATGTGCATATACGCCTCCCGGTTGCCGGCGCACGGAATCGCAACGCCGCTTGAATCATCTTGTCAGTGTTACGTAATGATAGATTCGTAACACGCCGCGGGCTATCATAGCAAAACGGCGCACTGCCGACAAAGCAGCACGCCGTTATGTAATGCGCGTGTCATATATGCAGGCTCAGCAGCGCCTTATACCGAGCATAGCAATCACGTAGGACTCGACAGCAGCCACCGCTGACCTATACCCAGCGCAAATCCTAGCCGCGGACCTCGCCGTTTACGCCCTTGCACACCTTGGTGACGATCTTCTGGTGCGCCTTCTCGACCTCTTCGCTGGTGAGCGTGTGGTCGTCGGAGCGATACGTAAGCGCAAAGGCCATGGACTTCTTGCCCGCTCCGATGCGGATGGGATCGCGGTAGACGTCGAACAGGCGCACGCCCTCGAGCAGCTTGCCGCCGGCGCTGGTAATACGGCGCTCAAGATCCTCGCAGGTCACAGCGTTGTCGACCACGATAGCTAGGTCATGCTCAACAGCCGGGTACTGCGAGAACTCGCGGTAGTTCTCCTGATTGCGGGCGCCTTGATCAGCTTGTCCAAGTCGAGCTCAAAGGCAACGACGACCTCATCGATGCCCATCGCCTCGCGCGCCTCGGGGTGGATCTCGCCGACCCAGCCCAGCACGGTACCGCCGGACAGAACCTCGGCCGCACGACCCGGCTGCAAGAAAGCGTAGCCCTCGCCCTCCACGGGACGGAAGCGAACCTTCTCGATGCGCAGCTGGGCAAGCAGCTCCTCGACAATGCCCTTGCCAAAGAAGAAGCGCAGCTTGCGGTACTTCATGTTCCAAGACTGCTCACTCCATTGGCCCGAGAGCACACCCGCCACAGACTTGGTCTCCTTGGGCAGGCTGGCGTTCTCGCGACCGTGGAACAGGCTGCCGACCTCGTACAGGTGCACGTTGGGCGTGCCGTGGGCCTCGTTATAGGCCACAGACTGCAGCAGACCCGGCAGCAGTGAGCGGCGCATCTCGGTCTGCTCGGCCACCAGCGGATTCATAAGCACCACGGGGCAGCCGCGGCCCTCGGTGGACATGCCGATCTTCTCCAGGTCGCCCGGAGCGGCAAAGCCAAAGGTCGTGGTCTCGTTGAGGCCGCAGGCGCGCAGGATCTCGCCAACCTTGCGGGTGAGCTTCTGCTCGCGGGTCAAGCCGCCGATGTGGTTCTTGGCAGCTGGGATGGTCGCCGTCACACGGCCCATGCCCCACAGGCGCAGGACCTCCTCGATCAGATCGATCTCGCGCGGCAGGTCGGGACGGAAGCTCGGCGGAGTGACCATAAAGTCCTCGCCGTCGCGCTCGACGGTGCAGCCCAGGCGGGTGAGCGAGCGCTCGATAAAGTCGGGCTCGATGTCGGCGCCGCAGATGGCGTGCACGCGGGCCAAGCGTAGCTTGATGCTATCGATGGTCTTGGGCGCGGGGAAAACGTCGACGTAGCCGGGAGCGACCTCGCCGCCGGCGATCTCCTCGATGAGCGCGCACGTGACGTTGGCGACATCCACGCAACCGGTCTCATCGACCTGAGCTCAAAGCGAATGGAGCATCGGAGATCAGCGACAGGTCGCGGCTAGTGTGCGAGGTGCGACCGGCGTTGAAGCAGGCGCTCTCGACCATCACGTCGACAGTGTCGTCCTCGATCTCGGAATCCATGCCGCCCATAACGCCGGCCAGCGCCACGGGACGCTCGCCGTCGGTGATAAGGCCCATGCCGGCGTCGAGCACGCGCTCCTCGCCGTCGAGCGTCGTAAACTTCTCGTCCTGTTGGGCGGCGCGAACCACCACGCGACGCTGCCCTCGCGCTCGGCAAAGGTGTCCAGGCCAAAGGCGTGCAGCGGCTGACCGGTGAGCATCATCACGTAGTTGGTAATGTCGACGATGTTGTTGTGCGGGCGCACGCCCAGGGCGTTGAGGCGCTTGACCATCCAGTCGGGCGACGGACCGACCTTCACGTTGCGCACGATGCGGGCGACATAGCGGTCGCACAGGCCCTCGTCGGCAATCTCGACCGAAAGCTCGTCGTCGGTCGCGCGGCCGGTCTCGGCTTGATGGCGGGCAGCTCAACGTGGAAATCGCGGTCGAAGATGGCACCAGTCTCGCGGGCCATGCCGATCATGGACAGGCAATCGGGACGGTTGGGCGTGATCTCGCAGTCGAGCACGGTGTCGCTCGAGCCCACGTACTCGGCAAACGGCATGCCACAGGGCGTATCCTCGGGCAGAATCATGATGCCGGAGTGGTCGCCGCCCAGGCCGAGCTCGCGCGCAGAGCAGTTCATGCCCATGGACACGACGCCACGAAGCTTGCTCTTCTTGATCTTGACGTCGCCGGGAAGCACAGCGCCGATCATTGCCGTGACGATGTGGTCGCCGGCCTCAAAGTTCTGCGCGCCACAAACGATCTGCAGCGGGGCGGGGTTGCCGTCGGCGTCGAGATTCTTGTCGCCCACGTCGACCGAGCACACATACATGTGGTCGCTATCGGGGTGCGGGGTCTTGGTGAGCACCTTGGCAGTCACCACGTGGTCGAAGGACTCGCCCACGGTGTCGATCGCCTCGACCTCGGTGCCGGTGCGGATATATTCGTCCGAAAGGGTCTTGGGATCCTCCGGAATATCGATCATGGTCTTGAGCCAGTCGTAAGAAACACGCATCTAGCTCTCCTTTCATACTGAAAGCCTGCGAAGAAATGCAGGTGGAAACTTCAACTTTGTGAACATTCCTTACAAAGCGAGGGTTGTCCAAGTGCGGCAGATCGGCCCGAAAGAGGAGCGCCGCGTACTTTGGTACGCAAGCGACGAATGAGCGCCGAGGTGCCGTGCTTGGGCAAGCCGCAGCCTAGAACTGATTCAAGAAGCGCATATCGCCTGTCATGAGCGTTCTGAGGTCGGGCAGGTCGTAGCGCAGGGCCGCGACGCGCTCGGCGCCAATGCCAAAGGCGAAGCCGGTGTACTTCTCGGGGTCGATGCCGCAGTTGATGAGGACGTGGGGTCGACCATGCCGCAGCCCAGGATCTCGATCCAGCCGCTGTGCTTGCAGAAGTTGCAGCCCTTGCCGCCGCAGACGTGGC
>ENA-OQEN01000568-OQEN01000568.1-human-gut-metagenome-genome-assembly--contig:-NODE-568-length-15949-cov-2.573821_pt1 | contig 15949 bp, 25 predicted proteins | sample MGYA00242791_ERZ504627 | MGnify/ENA primary metagenome ERZ504627 (study PRJEB26092, sample SAMD00036316) | human gut metagenome | host: Homo sapiens | study: EMG produced TPA metagenomics assembly of... | reverse complement strand
CCGCCATACTCATGCACGCCGATTCCGGCCGGGTGCTGTATGAGAAGAACGCCGACGAGCACATGCTCATAGCCAGTACGACGAAGATAATGACAGCCATCGTCGTCCTTGAGCACTGCGCGCTCGACGAGCTTGTCGAAGTGGATGAGCGCAGCGCGGGCATAGAGGGCTCATCCATGTATCTGAAGGCGGGGGAGAGCTACACCGTCGAGGATCTGCTCTACGGACTCATGCTGGCCTCCGGCAACGATGCGGCTTCTGCCTGGCCCTGCACGTCGCGGACAGCCTGGAGGATTTCGCCGCGCTCATGAACGAGAAGGCCGCAGCCCTGGGCATGACCGAATCCAGCTTCAAAAACCCACACGGCCTGGATGAGGAGGGGCATTACTCCACAGCACGCGATATGGCAAAGCTCGCCGCCTACTGCATGGAGAACCCGGACTTTGCCCGGATAGCGGGCACCGTCTCCCATACGGTGGGGGAGCAGACCTACGTGAACCATAACCGCCTGCTGCGCGAGTACGACGGCTGCCTTGGCCTCAAAACCGGATATACCATGCCGCGGGCCGCACCCTGGTCACCTGCGCCGAGCGCGACGGCGCGCGCTACGTCTGCGTGACGCTGAATGACCCGGACGACTGGGACGACCACAAGGCCCTCTACGACTGGGCCTTCGCCAATTACAGCTTTGCAGAGGTTATCCCCGCAGGCCTGAGTTTCGATGTCCCGGTTATTTCGGGCGAGGAGATGCTGGCCGGGGCCGAGACCGAGGGCGCAGCCTATGCGCTGGTGAAAAACGGCGAGAGCTATACCACGCAGTTTGAGCTGCCCTCCTTCGTCTTTGCGCCGATTGCTGAGGGCGAGAGCGCGGGCCGGGCCGTGGCCTGCGCGGACGGGCAGGAGATAGCCTCCGTGCGCCTCGTTTATTCCACGGACGTTGAACTTGCGCGGGAGCTGAGGCTCACGCCGGGGGAGCGCTTCATGCGCTTCTGGCTGCTGACAGGCTGCGGCGCGCCGTTTTATCTTGAACAGGAACGTGAATGACATGAAGGAGCGACTTCAAAAGCTCATATCCGGCGCGGGGTTCGCCTCGCGCCGCGCCGCCGAGGAGCTCATAAAGGCCGGGCGCGTCCGCGTGAACGGCGAACCCGCAAGCTTGGCATGAGCGCGACCCGGAGACGGACGTCGTCACCGTGGACGGCAAGCGCCTTCGCCAGCCGGAGGAGCGGGTTTACATAATGCTGAATAAGCCCCGCGGCTACGTGACGACGCTTTCAGACGAAAAGGGGCGGAAAACCGTGGCCGAGCTGGTACTCGGTGTGGGAAGGCGGCTCTATCCCGTTGGACGACTGGACCTGAACTCCGAGGGCCTGCTCATAATGACCGACGACGGCGAGGCGGCAAACGCCCTTATGCACCCCTCGCACGAGGTGTCAAAGACCTACCGCGTGACCGTCTCCGGCGCTGAGCCGGAGACCGCCGTGCGCGGGCTGGAGGCAATTCGCGAGCTGGAGGCGAGCCCATCCGTCAGGCCTCGGCGCGGCTGGTCGAGGAGAGAAAGGACGGCGGTTTGGCGCTGGACGTCACCATCCACGAGGGGCGAAACCGGCAGGTGCGCCGGATGTGCACCGCAGTCGGGCTGGAGGTGCGCCGACTCGTGCGGGTCTCGGAGGGAGAGCTGAGTCTCGGAAGCCTCCCTCCCGGCCGCTGGCGCCGCCTGACTCCGGAGGAGACGGCATATATCCGCAGCCTAATATAGCTGCAGTTTTGCAAGTTTTGAAATTTGTTCATGCAAATGTACTTGTAATCCTCTGAGAATCTGTGTAAAATAGTTCTCAATTGCACTTTCAGCCCCGGATGGATGCGAAAATGGTGGGATATGGGAATTACCGCTCCGCCCGAGGGTTCTAAGATATATGTCAATTGGGGGCAACAGGAATGGATAAGGACATCCTTGCGCTGATTTCTCGGGACAATTCGGGCTTCTCAAAGGGCCAAAGGCTTATAGCGAAGTACATTCTGGAGAATTACGACAAGGCCGCCTTCATGACGGCCGGCAAACTGGGCAAGACTGTAGGCGTGAGCGAATCCACGGTCGTCCGTTTTGCAGCCGAGCTGGGGTACGACGGATATCCGGGCATGCGCAAGGCTCTGCAGGAGATGATACGCAGCCGTCTTACCTCCGTGCAGAGGATAGAGGCTGCAAAAGACCTCATAGACGACAGAAACATCCTGAAGGCCGTGCTGAGCGACGATATCGACAAGCTCCAGGCCACCTTGGAGGAGATAGACCAGGAGAGCTTTGACAGGGCGATAGACCTGATCATGTCTGCGAAAAACATCTATATTTTCGCCTCACGCACTTCGCAGAGCCTGTCAAACTTCATGGCCTTCTATCTCAATATGCTGCGCGACGGCGTACACCTGGTCCAGGACAACACCGCCGCGGAGGCATATGAGCAGCTTATCAGGATAGGCGGCGGGGACCTCTTTGTGGGCTTCACTTTCCCGCGCTATTCCTCGCGCTCGCTCAAGGTGATGCGCTTTGCAAAAGACCGCGGCGCGGCCGCCCTTGCGCTTACGGACAGCGAGAGCTCACCGCTTTACGGCGTGGCTGACGTCTGCCTTTTTGCCAAGAGCGAGATGGTCTCCTTCGTGGATTCCCTGGTAGCCCCGCTCAGCCTCGTGAACGCCATAGTGATCGCCGTGGCCGCGAGGTCGCGCGATCAGCTGGCGGAGACATTCAAGGACCTCGAAAACGTCTGGAGCGAATATAAGGTGTTTGAGAAGATTGAAGCTGACGCTGTTGTGATAGGCGGCGGCGCGGCCGGGACGCTGTGCGCGGCGCTCGCGGCTGGCCGCGGGCTGGATGTCGTCCTGCTTGAGCCGAACCGTATGCTGGGACGCAAGCTGCGCATAACCGGCAAGGGCCGCTGCAACGTAACTAATGACTGTGACGCGCGGGAGTTCATCTCCGCCATACCCGGCGACGGGCGCTTTTTGCAAAGCGCAATACATAAATTCGGCACCTCGGACACGAAAGCGCTGTTCGAGGGCTTGGCGTTGCCTGAAAACCGAGCGCGGCAACAGGGTCTTTCCTGAGTCCGACCGCGCGGACGACATAGCCGACGCGCTTACAAAGCTGGCGCGGGAAAACGGAGTGCGTGTGCTCCGGGAGCGCGCCACGCGCGTCCTTACGGATGAGGCCGGCGCCGTGCGCGCCGTCTCGGCGGGCGGGGGAGAGATAGAGTGCGAGGCAGCCGTCATATGTACCGGCGGCCTGTCCTACCCGGCACCGGCTCAACGGGCGACGGCTACCGCATGGCTAGGGAGCTGGGCCACACGATACGCCCCTGCCGCCCCTCGCTGGTGCCGCTGGAGTCGCCGGACGCTGGTGCCGCGAGATGCAGGGTTTTTCCCTGCGGAACGTGGAGCTCTCGGCCTACGAGGACGAGAAGCTCATCTACAAGGCCCTGGGAGAGATGCTGTTCACGCATTTCGCGTCTCAGGCCCGCTGGTGCTCTCCGCCTCGCTCATATGCGCCGGTTTGGTGAGTGCAGATACCGCCTCTCCATCGACCTGAAGCCGGGACTGGACGAGAAGAAGCTGGACGCCGGCTTCTGCGGGACTTTGAAAAATACAGCAACCGCGAGTTCCGCAATTCCCTGGGCGACCTCGCAGGCAGGGCCATGATACCCGTCCTGGTGGAGCTCTCCGGCATACCGGGCGATACGAGGACCAATTCGGTAACACGGCAGCAGCGCGCAGCGCTGGCGCAGCTTTTGAAGCATTTCCCCGTTTCGCTCTCCGGGCCGAGGCCGATAGCGGAGGCGATAGTCACCTCCGGCGGCGTCGCCACGACGGAGGTGAACCCTCGCACGATGGAGTCGAAGCTCGTGCCGGGTCTGTATTTCGCCGGCGAGGTGCTGGACCTCGACGCGTATACGGGCGGGTATAATTTGCAGATAGCCTGGTCGACGGCCTTTGTCGCCGCAAATTCTCTGACAGGGGTGTGAGGATTGGATAAACACATTTCCGTGGCCATAGACGGCCCATCCGGCGCCGGCAAGAGCACGCTTGCAAGGGCCGCCGCCGCACGCTTCGGCTTCATATATGTGGACACCGGCGCGATATATCGCACAGTCGGTCTTGCCGCCGCCCGGGCGGGCCTGCCGCTGGGCGCCGAGGAGGGAGTGCTGGCCCTGCTGCCGGAGCTGGATATCCGCTTCGGCTACGCTGAAGACGGCGCGCAGCACATGTACCTGAATGGCGAGGACGTCTCCGGCCTCATCCGCACGCCTGAGATATCCATGCGCGCTTCGGAGGTATCCGCCATGCCGGAGGTGCGGGCCTTCCTGCTGGAGATGCAGCGGGGCATGGCCCGGAGCCACAGCGTCGTCATGGACGGGCGCGACATCGGTACAGTAGTCCTGCCGGATGCGGAGCTAAAGGTCTTCCTCACGGCCAGCCCGGAGCGGCGCGCCCAGCGGCGCTGCCTGGAGCTTCGGGAGAAGGGAGAGGACGTCAGCTACGAACAGGTTTTGGCGGATATAATAAAGCGGGATGAGAACGACAGCAGCCGCGCCGCCGCACCGCTGAGGCGGGCGGAGGATGCTGTCGAACTCGATACCAGCGAGCTGACGCTCGAGGAGAGCATAGCGAAAATCTGCGCCCTTATCGAGGGTTTGATTGGAGGCGGCAAAAAGTGAGCGAACAGACACCAAAACAGGAACGGCGTAGCTTTGGCAGGCTGTTCGATCTTCTGTTTCCACTTGTAAAAGCATTTTATCCAATGCGCTGCCGCGGCAAGGAGAATATCCCGGAAGGCCCCGCCGTGGTCTGCGCGAACCACTCCAACTATATCGACCCCCTGCTGGTCGCCGCTGCCTTCGGCAAGGAGAACTATATGCACTTCATGGCGAAGCTGGAGCTCCAGCGCGTGCCGGTCGTCGGCGCCGTGCTCAAAAAGTGCGGTATCTGTTTTGTGGACAGGGGCAAGAGCGACATCGACGCTGTTAGGAGTATGATGCGCTACCTCAAGCGCGGCGAGAAGGTTTTTATATTCCCGGAAGGCACGCGCGTGGAGCACGACAACGAGGTCGAGGCCAAGACCGGCGCCGTGAGAATAGCGTCAAAGATGAAAGTGCCGATATTGCCGGTGTACATCCCGCGAGGGAAGAAGATATTCGGCCGCGTCGAGCTGCTTGTTGGCAAACCGTATACCGTTGAGGGCAAGACGCACGAGGAGTATCTGCGGCTGGCGGACGGGGTCATGGAGCGCATATATGAGCTGAGGGACGGGACGAACGGATGACGCGGATAACACTGGCAAAGAGCGCGGGTTTTTGTTTCGGAGTTTCCCGCTCGGTAGATATGGCGGAAAAGCTGCTGGAGAGCGGCCCGTGCAAGTGCCTCGGACCGCTCATACATAACGAGGAGGTCGTAGCATCCCTGGCCGCGCGCGGGCTGGAGGTCATTTCAAGCCCGGAAGAGGCCGGGTCTGGCGACAGGGTGCTGATACGTTCTCACGGCGTTTCAAGGGCCGTGGAGGACGCCCTGCGCGACGCCGGGGCGGAGATAACGGACGCCACATGTCCCAACGTGGCGCGCATACATCGCCTCGTGGCCGAGGCCTCGGCGGCGGGAAGGCAGGTCATAGTTGTCGGCGCGGCTGACCATCCTGAGGTCCGGGCCATATGCGGCCGCTGCAAGGACCCCGTGGTGGTCGCAAACGCGGCTGAAATGGAGAACTGGCTCCAATGCAATGTCGAAAAACATACAGAACCTATTACAGTTGTCGTACAGACTACTCAAACTGAAAAGAATCTCCGCGAGTGTAAAAAATTAATAAAAAAATGGTGTACAAAAGCGGAATTCTTTGATACAATATGCTTTGCTACGTCCATTAGGCAAGAGGAGGCAGTAAAACTGGCCTCCACATGTGGAGCGATGGTAGTCATTGGCGGGAAAAATAGCGCCAATAGCCTGCATTTGGCTGAGCTGTGTGCGGAGAGGTGCGCCAACACGCAATTCGTGGAAAGTTCCGCGCAGCTCGACATCGGCGCCTTCGCGGTGTCGGGGAGATAGGCATGACTGCCGCGCATCCGCGCCGTCGTGGATAATCAAGGAGGTACTGGATAAGATGAGCGACGAGATCCTGATTCAAGAGAACCCTGAGCTGTCCCTGTTGAGGAGACGCCGGTGCAGGCGGCAGCGCCTGTAGAAGAGGCGGCGCCCGCCGTCGAGGCAGAGGAGGCGGCAGCAGCCCCCGCTGAGAAGAGCTTCGATGAGATGCTGGAGGATTCTCTTAAAACGATATATAACGGGGACAAGGTCAGCGGCGTTGTCGTTGCCATAACCCCGACCGAGGTCAGCATAGACCTCGGCACGAAATACTCCGCATTCATCCCCACCACCGAGTTCACCGAAGACGGCGCTGTTAAGCTTGAGGATGCCGTGCATGTCGGCGATACGGTCGAGGCCATGGTAGTCCGCGTGAACGATGTCGAGGGCACGGCGCAGCTCTCCAAGAAGCGCATGGACGCCGTCAAGAACTGGGCGGACATCGAGGCCGCGCAGGAGGCCGGCTCCGTCGTTGAAGGCATCGTCACCGAGGAGAATAAGGGCGGCGTGGTCGTGTCCGTGAAGGGCATCCGCGTTTTCGTTCCCGCCTCCCAGTCCGGCCTGCCGAAGGACACCCCGATGACCGAGCTGGTTAAGCAGAAGGTCCGCCTCAAGATAACCGAGGTCAACCGCGGCCGCAGGCGTGTGGTCGGCTCCATCCGTGCCGTGCTGCAGCGCGAGCGCAAGGAGAAGGCCGAGCCGTTTGGAACGAGATCGAAGTCGGCAAGGTCTACAAGGCGTCGTGAAGAGCCTGACGAGCTACGGCGCGTTCGTGGACATCGGCGGCATCGACGGCATGGTCCACGTCTCCGAGCTGAGCTGGAGCCGCATCAAGAACCCCGCCGAGGTCGTCTCCGTGGGCGACGAGCTTGAGGTCTACGTCATCGGCTTTGACCGTGATGCGAAGCGTATCTCCCTTGGCTACAAGAAGGCGGAGGACAACCCCTGGACCAAGTTTGTCAACACCTACAGCGTTGGCGACATAGCGAAGGTCAAGGTCGTGAAGCTCATGCCCTTCGGCGCCTTTGCCGAGGTCATGCCGGGCGTTGACGGCCTGATCCACATCAGCCAGATAGCCAACCGCCGCATCGGCAAGCCCGATGAGGTCCTCACCGTAGGCGACGTTGTCGATGTCAAGGTCACCGCCATCGACAATGACAAGCAGAAGATAAGCCTCTCCATCCGCGCGCTGTCCGAGCCGGAACCGGCTCCGCGCCGCGCCGCCGAGCCTGAGGCTCCCGTAGTCCCCGAGGAGGACGCGCTGGTCTATGAGGTCTCCGAGACCGGCGAAGCACCGGCAACATCCCTGAGGATGTCCCCGGCGTCGAGGAATAAGGCGAAAATTGCAGAGTAAGCGCCCGCCGTACCCGCGGCGGGCGTTTTTTATAGTTTTTAGGCGAAGTCAGCGTATTTTCCTTGCTAAAATGTAACTGAATGTGTATAATTGTTAATAGAATTGTAAGAAATGGGCCTGATGGGAAACGGAGGCTGAAATGACTTTCCGCGTGGGAGACAGGATCGCCCACCCCATGCACGGAGCGGGCGTGATCGACAGCGTTGTGAAGAGGAAGATTAACGGGACCGAGCGGGATTATTATGTCCTTAAGCTGCCGGCTGGTGACATGCTGGTCATGATACCGGTCGATACCAGCGCAGAAATTGGGGTGAGGCCCATAGTTGACGCGGACGAGGCCGAGAAGATACTGGGCTCCATACCCGGCCTTGAGATCGAAATGACCCAGAACTGGAACAAGCGCTACAGGGAGAACATGCTCAAGATAAAAAGCGGGAACCTTCTTGAGGTAGCCGCAGTCGTAAAAGGGCTAATGCAGAGGGATAAAGAGCGGGGCCTTTCCACAGGGGAGCGGAAAATGCTGCACTCGGCAAAGCAGATACTCATTTCCGAGATAGTCCTGTCGGAAAGCGCCAGTTATGAGGAGGTCGAGGAGCGGCTGAACAGCGCGCTCGTCTGCTCCTGATAAGAACCGGGGCGGCTAAGTCCGCCCCATAACCATGTCTGAACGAGGTACATATGTTCAAGAGATCTGAAAAGCAGGCCGAAAGGCCATATTGCGCCGCCGTGGTAGTCGCGGCGGGCAGCGGCACGCGAATGGGAGCGGATAAGCTCTTTATGCAGCTGGGCGGCTGCACGGTCATAGAGCGCACTCTCGCCGCGCTGGATGAGAGCGAGTGGATAGATGAGATAGTCGTCGCCACACAGAGCGAGAAGATCACCACCATAGCCGCACTTGCGCGGGAACGCGGAATACGAAAGCTAAAATGCGTAGTCGAGGGCGGCGCGGACAGGACAGCTTCTGCCTGGGCCGGGGTGCGCGAGTGCTCGGAGCGCGCGGAGCTTATCGCAATACACGACGCGGCGCGACCCCTCGTCACTGAGGAGATAATAGAGCGCGCGGTGCGCGCTGCGGCGGAGCGCGGCGCGGCAGCCCCTGCCATACACGTGAAGGACACAGTGCGCCAGGCCCGCGGCGGCAGAGTGCTCAGGACCCTGGAGCGGGACGAGATCTATCTCATGCAGACGCCGCAGGTTTTCCGCGCGGAGCTAATTCGCGCCGCGCTTGGCGACGCTGCCAGGCTCGGCATCTCGCTTACGGACGACTGTGCAGCCGTCATGCTCATGGACGCCGAGGTTTTCCTCGTCGAGGGTTCTGAGGAAAATCTGAAGCTCACGACCCCGGCGGATATTTACGCCGCCTCAGCAATAATAGATGCAAGGGGGGACTTCCTGTGAGGATAGGCACGGGTTACGACGTCCACAGGCTCGTGGAGGGCCGGAAGCTGATACTCGGCGGAGTGGAGATACCCTATGAAAAGGGTCTGTTGGGACACTCGGATGCGGACGTTTTGGTCCACGCCGTCATGGATGCCCTGTTGGGGGCGGCGGCACTGGGCGACATAGGAGGGCATTTCCCGGACAGCGACCCGCGTTATGAGGGCGCAGACAGCCTGGCCCTTTTGCGGGAGGTGTGCCGTATCCTGCGTGAGGCGGGCTTTGAACCAGGAACGTGGATGCCACGATCGTCGCGCAGCGCCGAAGCTGGCGCCGCACATCCCCGCCATGCGCCGTAACATCGCCGCAGCATGGGTTTGGATACTTCCTGCGTCAGCGTCAAAGCCACAACGGAGGAGCGGCTCGGTTTCACCGGGGAGGGCCTGGGAATAGCCGCGCAGCGGCCGCGCTCATAGATGGTTGATGTCAAAAGGCTTCGTACCGCATAGAATGAGTTGGAGGCGCGCAACGCTTCATCCATTTGCGGGAGGAACCTTTTATGAGATATATCATCATGTGCCGCTCCCAGACCTATGCGCAGCGGGCCTCACGGCTGCTCGAACGCTCGGGTATAACAGCGCCCATGTCCCGCGCGCCGCAGGGCCTTTCCGGTACCGGCTGCGCCTGGTGCGTGCGGGTGAACGAGGCGAGGTTCCAGCAGGCGCTGGGCGTCCTCCGGCGTTCGGGCGCAAGCTTCGGCAAGCTTTTCCGTGAGGAGGAGGACGGCAAGTATTCGGAGGTGGCGGGATGATTTACCTCGACAGCGCCGCCACCAGCCTGTTAAGCCGCGGAGCGTTCCCGCGGCGGTGCTGGGAGCCATGCGGAGCATGGCAAGCCCAGGCAGGGGCGGGCACAAGCCCGCGCTGCTGGCTGCCGAAACTGCTTATGACTGCCGCTGCCTGCTGGCCGAGCTGTTTTCTGCCCCCGGGCCTGAGAACGTAGTGTTTACGATGAACGCCACCCACGCGCTGAACATAGCCCTGTCCAGCCTGGTTTCAAAGGGCGACAGGGTGGTTGTTTCCGGCTGGGAGCATAACGCCGTGACCCGTCCCCTTCATATGCTGGGCGCGGAGATAGACGTTGCGCGCGCCCCGCTTTTCGACACCGCGGCGACGCTGGAGGCCTTCCGGCGGCGCATACCCGGTGCAAAGGCCGTCGTGTGTACGCATGTTTCAAATGTCTTCGGCTTCGTCCTGCCGGTGTACGACATCGCGCGGCTGTGCAGGGAGGCGGACGTGCCGTTCGTGCTGGACGCTCGCAGTCCGCGGGCGTGCTGGACGTGGATATGTCCCGCCTGGGCGCAGAGTTTATAGCCATGCCGGGCCACAAGGGCCTGCTCGGCCCTCAGGGGACGGGCGTTCTGCTCTGCCGGGAGGGCGCGAAGCCGCTCATGGCCGGCGGAACCGGTTCGGAGAGCCGGAGCCAGACGATGCCGGACTTCTGCCTGATATGCTTGAGGCCGGGACGCACAATATACCGGCATAGCGGGACTCATGGCCGGCGCGGAGTTCGTCCGGACCAGGGGCGTGGAGAGCATAGGCGCGCACGAGCGCGGGCTGCTGCAAAGGCTCGCCAGGGCGCTGGAGTCCGTGCCGGAGCTTGAGGTATTTGCCTCGAAGGAGCCGAGCGCCCAGCCCGGAGTGCTTTCTGTACGTCACCCGCGCATAGGCAGCGAGGAGCTGGGGGCGGAACTGGGACGCCGGGGCGTCTGCGTCCGCGCCGGCCTGCACTGCGCGCCGCTGGCTCACGAGAGCGCCGGGACCATCGAGAATGGTACGGTCAGATTGAGTTTTTCGCCCTTCAACAGCTCTGCGGACGCGGACAGGGCGGCAGCCCAGCTCAGGGCATCGGTCAAATCGTTGCTGGACGATTAAATTGAGTTGCTATTTGCATTTGGTTATTATATAATATTATGACAAATCGCCGCGCCCCGGCCCAGCCGGGGCCGCACCAATGATTTTGTGGGGACAGGCTTATGGGACAATTAGCTGATATAATTTCCAACGCCATAAACTACATGAAGACCGCGCAGGTCTCGGATATCATCGATATCATCCTTGTCGCCGTGCTCATATACGTCGCCATAGGCTCATCCGCCGCACCAACACCACGCGGCTGGCCCGGGGCATAGTGTTTATCATCCTGGCCCTCTGGCTCTCTGACCTCTTGAAGTTCCGGATGATAAATTCTCTGCTCAAGACGACTGTGGAGCTCGGTTTTATCGCGCTGGTCATCATCTTCCAGCCGGAGCTGCGCCGCCTGTTGGAGAGGATGGGCAGCGGGCGCTTCGTGTATTTCTTCGGGGGCGGCCCCGCGCCGCTGACGCTGGATACGGTCGTCACGCAGACAGTGCTGGCCTGCGCCTCTATGTCCGATTCGCGCACCGGCGCGCTCATAGTCTTTGAACGGGCCATAAGCCTGAACGAGCAGATGAGCACCGGCACGATCGTGAACGCGGACGTGACGAGCGAGCTGCTGCGCAACATCTTCTTTGTCAAGGCTCCGCTTCACGACGGCGCGGCAATAATCAGGGAGGACAGGCTTGCCGCAGCGGGCTGCATGCTTCCGCTCTCGCAGAATGCCAGCCTGAGCAGCGACCTCGGCATGAGGCACCGCGCGGGCATCGGCATGAGTGAGCACTCGGACGCCGTGGTCGTCATCGTCTCGGAGGAGACGGGTTCCATCTCCGTTGCCATGGACGGCATGCTCAAGCGCCACCTCACCCCTGAAATGCTGGAGAAGATACTCAGAACGGAGCTGCTGCCGGATACCGAGGGCGAGCAGAAGCGTGGCCTCGCCGGTTTTGTCGCTTCGCTCAAGTCCATTAGGGTGAAGAAAAATGACTAAGAAAAAAAGCAAGCTGTTTGACAGCAGGATTCTCTGGGCGATAGCCTCCATAGTCGCGTCACTGTTCATATGGGTCTATATAACCGGCACTCAGGAGGAGTCCATTGAAAAGACCTTCAACAACGTCGAGGTCCAGTTCATTGGGGAGGACACGCTCCAGGCCTCGCGCGGCTATGTAATAAACAACATCAGCGCCGAGACCGTCTCTGTGAAGATAAGCGGCACACGGCGGAATATCGGCTCCCTCTCGGCATCAGACGTCAAGGCACGATAGACGTCTCGCTCATTAGCACGACTGGACGATAACCCAGTACTACACACTGACCTTCCCGGACTCCGTTGACCCGGACGCTGTCAGCTTGGTCTCAAGCAACCCCAGCGTCATCAGTTTCAACGTCACAAGGATGTCCAGTAAGGAAGTCCCGGTCGAGGTCCAGTGGGAAGCAGTACGGCCGAGGCTATATCGCGGAGGATGTGGAGTTTGAGCCGAGCGTCGTCACCATCAGTGGCCCCGAGTCCGAGCTTGAGAACATCGAATACGTCTACGCCGTCATGGGCGGGGACGAGCTTACCATGACCCGCACCGCCGAGGTCCCCTTCGTGCTCATGGACAAGGACGACAAGGAGCTGGATTCCAGCGGCCTTGAGTTCGACGTGGACACCATCTCGGTCACAATACCCATCAGCATGATGAAGGAAGTCCCGCTCTACGTCCAGTGCAGCTACGGCGCGGGCGCAACGGAGGAAAACACCTTCATCAAAATCGAGCCGAGCACCATCACCATCTCCGGCGACACCTCCGTCGTCAGCAGCATAAACCGCATCGACGTCGCCACCATAGACCTCACGGACTTCGCCCTCGCGCTTCAGGACACCTACGCTATCCCGATCCCGAACGACGTCGAGAACGTCACGGGCATAACGGAGGCCAAGGTCACCATCGAGATCCAGGCGTCTCCACAAAACAGGTCACGGCCACGAACTTCAGCTATACGGGCCTGCCGGACAGGTACTCCGTGGAGGAGATAATCACCCAGAGCCTTGAGGTCAAGGTCCGAGGAACGCAGGAGGTGCTCGACCAGATCCAGTCCTCGAACATCCGCGTGGTGGCCGATTTGTCCGAGATATCCCAGACAGGCATCATGTACGTTCCGGTCCGGGTCATCGTGGACGGGTTCACAGACGCGGGCGCCGTGGGCGACTATATGATAGCCATCAAAATTCGCAGTTAGGGGGCGTCCGCTTGACGCAGTATGCAATAGTCAAAAAAATCCTCAGCCCTGAAAAGGCGGAGGTTGAGGTGCTCCGCGGCACCGCCTGCGGGGACGACTGCGGCAGCTGTGAGGTCTGCCACTACGCCTCCAAGATACGTGTCGAGGCCCGCAACCCGATAGGCGCGCAGCGGGGGGACAAGGTCGAGATAAGCACCCAGACCTCCCGCGTGCTTAGCGCCGCCGTACTCGTCTACGTTGTACCCTTCGTGCTGTTTTTCATCGGCTACGCAATTGCGGCGTCCTGAAGCTGAGCGAGGGTTACTCGATGCTCATGAGTTTTGCGTTCTTCGCCGTCGGTTTCGTGGTTATCGCCCTCGTGGGCAGGCGGCACAAGAAGAACCCGATAACCTACGAGATAACAAATATCATCGGATGCGGGGCGGAAAGCGTATGATAAAGAGCATGACCGGCTACGGCGGCGCCAAAGGCAGCGCCGAGGGCCTTTCCCTGAGCATAGAGCTCAAGAGCGTGAACAACCGCTATCTGGACGTCTCCGTGAAGCTCCCGCGCAGCTTCCTCTTCGCGGAGGAGCTCATAAAAGCCGCCGTCGGCCGGCATATCAGCCGCGGCAAGGTGGACGTTTTCGTTTCGGTGGACAGCTCGGCCTCGGATGATATGGTCGTCCGAGTGAATGAGCCGCTGCTGCGCGGCTATATGGACGCCTTGGGCGCCATGGCTGAGAAATACGGTCTTGAAAACGACATGACGCTCATGAGCGTCTGCCGGCTGCCCGAGGTCCTTAGCACGGACAGGCGGGAGCTGGACAACAGCGCCCTGGCCGAGGGGCTCTCCGCCATCCTGGAGCAGGCCCTGGAGGAGTACGACGCCATGCGCCTGCGCGAGGGTGAAAAACTCCGGGACGACGTGCTCTCGCGGCTGGATGAGATCTCCCGTCTCACCGGCATCGTTGAAGAGGCCTCGCCCGTGACCGTCGCGGAGTACCGCGCGCGGCTGGAGCAGAAGCTCCGCGAGGTGCTCGGCTCCGCGAACATTGACGAGAGCCGCATCCTGACCGAGGCCGCCATTTTCGCGGACAAGGTAGCTGTGACGAGGAGACCGTCCGCCTGCGCAGTCACGTATTGCAGCTGCGCGGCCTGGCCGCGGGCGACTCGCCCGCGGGCCGGAAGATGGACTTCCTCATCCAGGAGCTCAACCGCGAGGCGAACACGATAGGCTCCAAGTGCCAGAACGCGGATATCGCCCACGTGGTCGTGGACCTCAAGGCCGAGATAGAAAAGATACGCGAGCAGATACAGAACGTGGAGTGAGGATATGAAGCTCATAAACATTGGCTTCGGCAGCCTCATAGCGGCGGAACGGCTCATCTCCGTCCTGTCGCCGGACTCCGCGCCGATAAAACGCATGATACAGGACTCACGCGAGCGCGGCCTGCTCGTGGACGCGAGCTACGGGCGCAAGACCAAGTCTGTGCTGGTGACGGACGGGGGCTACCTCTTCCTCTCGGCGCTGACGCCGGAGACCGTGGCGGCCAGGGCTGGCAGCCCCATCGAACAGGAAGGCGGGGAAGAGGATGAATAACGCAGAAAAGGGCAAGCTCCTTGTGATATCGGGGCCTTCCGGCGCGGGCAAGAGCACGGTCATCGGCAAGCTTATGGAGCTGCGCGAGGACGTGTGCTTCTCCGTCTCGGTTACGACCCGCCCTGCGAGACCGAACGAGGAGGACGGGAAGGACTATTTCTTCGTAACGCCCCAGCGTTTTCAGGAGCTGGCCGAGGGAGGCTTCCTGCTGGAGCACGCGGAGTACGTCGGCAACCGCTACGGCACGCCGCGCGGCTATGTCGAGAGCCGCCTGCTGGAGGGCAAGAGCGTCGTGCTGGATATCGAGGTCCAGGGCGCTGCCCAGGTGCAGCGCAACTGCCCGGACGCCGTGACGGTGTTCATACTCCCGCCCTCGGGCGAGGAGCTGGAGCGCCGCCTGAGGCACCGGAACACGGATACGGATGAAAAAATACGCGAGCGGCTGCTCCAGGCCAAGCGCGAGTGCGCGGAAGCCGGCAGATACGGCTATATCGTCGTGAACGATGACCCGGACAAGGCCGCCAGAGAACTTGATGCCATAATCACCGCCGAAAAATGCAAAATGGCGGACAGAATAAAACTTGTTACAGAGGTGCTTATATCATGATGCTCTATCCCCCCATGTCGGAGCTGGTCAGCAAGGTCGGGAGCCGCTACCTGCTTGTAAATCTCGTCGCCCGCCGCGCGCGGGATATCTCGCAGAAGGCCGAGGAGGAAGGCGAGAGCCTGGACAGGAAGCCCATCTCCACGGCAATCGACGAGGTCTATACCGGCAAACTGGCGATAACCAGCCAGGGTACGGAGAACGAAGAAATAGAGTAAAAGAGCGAAGGCGGGGCATTGCCCCGCCCGGCCTCTTTTGGGAGGTAAGCCATGCCGGACGTCACAATAGCAAAGGTCGCCGTGTCCGGCATCCCGTTCCGCCTGGACAGGCCATATGACTACGCCATCCCGGCGGAGCTGGCGGAGAGCGTCGCGCCCGGCGTCCGTGTCGAGGTGCCGTTTACCCGCGCAAACCGCCGGACGGAGGGCATCGTCCTGGCCCTGGCTCCGGTGAGCGCCTTTGAAAAGCTCAAACCCATAGACCGGGTCCTGGACGAGGCGCCGATACTCACCCCCGCGCAGATAAAGCTGGCGCTCTGGATGCGCGAGCGCTTTTTCTGCACGGGTGTACGAGGCCGTGAAGGCCATGCTCCCCGCGGGGCTGTGGTTCAAAAACGGCAAGCGCCGCGTGAGCGACAAGTACGTTACCATGCCGCCCTCTCGGTCCCCACTGAGGTCGCCGCAGAGGCGGCGGAGCAGAAGCGCCGCCGCGCGCCCAGCAGGCGGAGCTGCTGCGCACGCTCTGCGCCATTGGCCGGGCGGCCCTGCCCGA
>ENA-OQEN01000567-OQEN01000567.1-human-gut-metagenome-genome-assembly--contig:-NODE-567-length-15989-cov-4.552263_pt1 | contig 15989 bp, 22 predicted proteins | sample MGYA00242791_ERZ504627 | MGnify/ENA primary metagenome ERZ504627 (study PRJEB26092, sample SAMD00036316) | human gut metagenome | host: Homo sapiens | study: EMG produced TPA metagenomics assembly of... | reverse complement strand
CGGCAGAGCTGCCGCCGTGCCCGCGCCGGGCATGACGCCGCGCGAGGCGTTCTTCGCGCCGAAGTGCAGCGTGCCGTTTGGCGAGGCGGAGGGGCGCATCGCGGCCGAGCAGGTCATGTTCTACCCGCCGGGCATCCCGATTCTCTGTCCCGGCGATATCATCGATGCGGCGAGCCTGCACTACATCCACGCGATGCAGTCGCTCGGCCTCAAGGTCGTCGGCCCGCGCGACGCATCGCTTACGGAATTGCAGGTCGTCGGAAGAGAGGAGCAGTGAAGCAGATGGAACGAAAGGGAAAACTCATCATCATCGAAGCGGGCGACGGCTCGGGCAAGGCGACGCAGACGAAGGCGCTCTACGACCACCTCTGCCGCGAGGGCTATCGCGTGCACCGCATCGAGTTCCCCGACTATGCGGCGGACTCCTCGATGCTCGTGCGCATGTACCTGCGCGGCGACTTCGGCGGCCACGCAGAGGACGTCAACGCCTACGCAGCTTCGACGTTCTTCGCGGTCGACCGCTACGCCTCGTACCGCATGAAGTGGAAGAAGGCGTACGAGGCGGGCGCGATCATCCTCGCTGACCGCTACACGACCTCGAACATGGTGCATCAGGCCGTCAAGCTGACGGACCGGAAGGAGCGCGAGGCGTTCCTTGACTGGCTCTGGGACTTCGAGTTCCACAAGCTCGGCCTGCCCGTGCCTGACAAGGTCGTCTTCCTCGACATGGACCCCGAGGTGGCCGACCGCCTGATTGCGGCGCGGGCCGAGGAGACGGCGCAGAAGAGAGACATCCACGAGCGCGACAGGGCGTATCTGCACCGCTGCCATGCGGCCTACGAAGAACTGGCCGCGAAGTACGGCTGGACGCGCGTCGCGTGCAGCGAGAATGGCGAGCCGCGCTCCGTCGCGGCCATCCATGCCGACGTCTACGCGGCTGTCCTGCCGCTGCTCGAAGGCGTGCCGAAAGGACAGGAAGGTCAGGAAAGAAACGAAGCGAAGCCCCAGAAGGGCTTTGAGAAGGGAACGATATGATCAAGGAAGTTTTGGTGGTCGAGGGCAAGATGGACGTCGTCGCCATCGACAAGGCAGTCGAGGCCGACTGCATCATCACGGAGGGATTCAACCTCAAGCCGCAGGCGCTCAAGAATATCGAGCAGGCCTACAAGAAGCGCGGCATCATCATCATGACAGATCCGGACTCGGCCGGCGAGCGCATCCGCAAGTACCTCTCGCGGCGCTTCCCCGAGGCCAAGCACGCGTTCGTGCCCGTTGAGGAGGCGACGGCCAACGACGACATTGGCATCGAGCAGGCAAAGCCCGAGGCTATCCGCAAGGCGCTCGCGAAAGTCCGCACGCTGGACTGGGAGCGAAGAAGATCTTCTCGGGTGCGGACCTCATCCTCCACGGCCTCTCGGGCGCTGTGGATGCTTCGGCGCGCCGCGCGCGCCTCGGCGAGAAACTCGGGCTCGGCTTTGCCAACGCCAAGACGTTCTTGACGCGCCTCAATCACTATGGCGTCACGAGAGAGGAATTTGACCGCGCCATCGAGGAGATGGAGCGCGAAGACCGAGAGCAGGAGGACAGCAATGAATAAAGAAGACGAGAAGGTACTGCAGCCGAAGATCGCGAGCCGCGAGGTCACGATGCACATCCTCAAGGCATTCGGCCTGCGCATGAGCAAGAAGCTCGGCCAGAATTTCCTCATCGATGCGCGCATCGTGCAGGGCATCGTCGAGGCGGCCGAGATCGAGCCTGGCGACCGCGTGCTCGAGATCGGGCCAGGCATCGGCACGCTGACGCAGGGCCTCGCGGAGGCCGGCGCCGATGTCACGGCCGTCGAGCTCGACAAGAAGCTGCCGGCCGTGCTCAAGGAGACGCTCAAGGCCTACGACAACGTGCGCATCGTGCCGGGCGACATCCTCAAGGTCAACATCCCCGAGATCATGGGGGATGCGCCGTTCAAGGTCGCGGCCAACCTGCCGTACTACATCACGACGCCAATCCTCATGACGCTCTTGGAGCGCCGCCTGCCCATCACGCACATGGTCACGATGGTGCAGAAGGAAGTGGCGGAGCGCATGACGGCCAAGCCGGGCTCGCGCATCTACGGCGCGCTCTCCGTGGCGGTCCAGTACTACACGGAGCCCCAGATCGTGCTCGATGTGCCGCCGCGCTCCTTCATCCCCGCGCCGGAGGTCATGAGCGTCGTCGTCTCATGCCGCGTGCGCAAAGAGCCGGCCGTGGCCGTGCAGGATGAGAAGCTCTTCTTCCGCGTCGTCAAGGCCGCCTTCGGCCAGCGCCGCAAGACGCTCATGAACGCACTGAAGGGCGGCGGCTTCCCCAAGGAAGCGTGCGCGATGCGCTCGAGCAGTCGGGCATCGACCCGACGCGCCGCGGCGAGACGTTGACGCTCGAGGAATTCGGCCGCCTCGCCGACGCCTTTGCCGCAGAGGAAAATGCATAAAGTATTTGCTACTATGACAATCTTGTTATAGAATATCTGTGTATCAATCCGCAAAACATATACAAGAAAGTAGGTATGATAATGGCAGCAACAGCCTGGTCCATCCTGCCGCCGGTCATCACGATCGTGCTGGCGCTCTGGACAAAAGAGGTCTACATGTCCCTGATCATCGGCATCTTCTCCGGTGCCTGCTGTTCACGGGCGGCAACATCCTCGAATCCATCCTCACGATGTTCACGGTCATGTCCGACAAGGTCGGCAGCAACGTCAACATCCTCGTCTTCCTCGTCATCCTCGGCATCCTCGTCGCGGCCATCAGCCGCTCGGGCGCGACGCGCGCCTACGGCGAGTGGGCCTCGAAGACCATCAAGGGACAGCGCAGCGCGCTCCTCTTGACGGCCCTCTTAGGCATCGTCATCTTCATCGACGATTACTTCAACTGCCTGACGGTTGGCACCGTCATGCGCCCGGTCACGGACAAGCTCAAGGTCGCGCGCACGAAGCTCGCCTACATCATCGATGCGACGGCGGCGCCAATCTGCATCATCGCGCCGGTCTCGAGCTGGGCGGCCGCCGTCGGCTCCTCGCTGCCGGAAGACAGCACGATCGATGGCTTCAGCCTCTTCCTGCAGACCATCCCGTTTAACCTCTACGCCTGGCTGACGATCCTCTTCATGATCTTCATCATCTGGACGGGCCGCGACTTCGCGGCGATGGGCGAGAGCATCCGCGAGAACAGCAAGAAGTTCGTCATCCCGAAGGAATACGCGGACGCAGAGCAGAAGTCGGCTGACATGGAGCTCGGCCATGGCAAGATCATCGACCTCATCCTGCCGCTCATCGTGCTCATCGCGGCCTGCGTCTACGGCATGCTCTACACGGGCGGCATCCACGAGGCAAAACGATCGCCGAGGCATTCGCGAACTGCGATTCGGCCAAGTCACTCGTGCTCGGCTCTTTCATCGCCTTCGTCTTCACGGGCTTCCTCTACCTGCCGCGCCGCATCATCTCCTTCAACGCGTTCTGCGACAGCTTTGGCTGGGGCTTCAAGGCGATGACGCCGGCCATCTTCATCCTCTGCCTGGCCTGGACGCTCTCGGGCATCTGCAGCAAGGACTACCTGAACCTCGGCGGCTTCGTCGGCGCGATTGTCAGCACGCACGCCTCCATCATCATGTTCCTGCCGCCAATCTTCTTCCTTGTGGCCTCGGGCCTTGCCTTTGCGACGGGCACGTCGTGGGGCACGTTCGGCATCCTGATCCCGATCGCGATCGCCGTGCTTGGCATGAATGACCCGAGCATGCTCGTCGTCTGCGTGGCGGCCGTCCTTTCAGGCGCCGTCTGCGGCGACCACGCCTCGCCAATCTCTGATACGACCATCCTCGCCTCGGCCGGCGCCCAGTGCCACCACATCGACCACGTCAGCACGCAGCTGCCGTACGTCGGCGTCGTCGCTACCTGCAGCTTCTTCGGCTACATCGTGGACGGCCTGACGGAGAACGGCTGGCTCGGCTCCTGACGGGCATCATCTGCCTCGCCATCGCGATGGTCATCATCCGGGCGAGAGTCCCGGTCATCGACGCGGAGAAAGACTGAGGTGCACGATGATCTTTGACAGCCACAGCCACACCGCCTTCTCGGCGGATTCTGAGATGCAGGCGGCCGATGCCATCGAGAAGGCGCGGGAGGCGGGCGTCGGGCTCGCGTTCACCGAGCACCTCGACCTCGACTACCCGGGCGAGATGGCCTTCAGCTTCGACCCGCAGGCCTACTGGCAGGCCTATGAGCCCTACCGCGGCGAGAGCCTGCACCTCGGCATCGAGATCGGCATGAACGAGGCCATCCTCGAGGGCAATTGCAACTTCCTCAAGCAGGTGCCGTTCGACATTGTCATCGGCTCGCAGCACATCGTCGACGGTCAGGATATCTACTATCCGGCCTATTACGAGGGCAAGAGCAAAGAGGCGGCGTTTCATCGCTACTACGCGCTTATGGCAGAGAATGTCCGCCGCTACGGCGCGCACATCGATGTGCTCGGCCATATCGACTACATCGCGCGCTATGCGCCCTACGATAATCCCGAAGTCTCCTACGGCATCTTCCAGGAGGACATCGATGCATCCTGCGCGCGGCCATCGAGACGGACACCGTTCTCGAGCTCAACACGCGCCGCCTTGGAGACCGCACGGCCTGCAAGGAGCTCGTGCCCGTCTACACGCGCTACCGCGAGCTCGGCGGCCACTATGTGACGCTCGGCTCCGACGCGCACACGGCTTCAGCCGTCGCCACGAACTTCGGCGCGGCCGAGGAGCTCGCAGCGATGGCGGATCTCGCCGTCGTGACGTTTGTGGAACGCCGCATGGTACCCTGCACAAAATAAATTCTTGCGAATACAGGCGAAAACAGATAAAATAAAGAGAGATATGATTTTATCTAGTTAGGAGGGCTGACGATGAAACACATCAAGACGGTCAACAAACCTTCGATGCAGGCTTCGCTCAAGACGGGCGGCTGCGGCGAGTGCCAGGCATCCTGCCAGTCTGCTTGCAAGACTTCCTGCACGGTAGGCAATCAGGTTTGCGAGAAATAATGTTTCGTGAAGAGCCTTCCCATCTGGGAAGCTTTTTTGCTATCAAAGGAGTAACGATGAAAGCGAAAATCCATAAATTCGAACAGGGCGGCCATTACATCCTGCTCGACATCAACAGCGGTGCGGTCCATGTCATCGACAAGATGATCTACGACATGATGGACACGTTCGACGGCGCGAACGATGAGGCAGTCGTCGCGGCGCTCAAGGACGTCTATCCGGAAGCGGACCTCCGCGAAGCGCTCGGGGAGCTCCACGAACTCATGGAGATGGGCGAGCTCTTCGCGCCGGACATCGATGTGCCGCCGACGTTCAAGCAGAAGGGCCTCATCAAGTCCATCTGCCTCATGGTCGCGCAGGACTGCAACCTGCGCTGCAAGTATTGCTTCGGTGACGGTGGCAGCTACGGCCAGGAGCGCGCCGTCATGACGCCGGAAGTTGGCAAGCGCGCCATCGACTTCCTCATCGAGAGCTGCGGCCCGCGCAAGCACTGCGAGGTCGACTTCTTCGGCGGTGAGCCGCTCATGAACATGAAGACCGTCAAGGCTGTGACGGAGTACGCCCGCCAGCGCGAGAAGGAGACGGGCAAGAAGTTCAAGCTCACGATGACGACGAACGGCATGCTCCTCAATGATGAGAACATCAAGTGGCTCAACGACAACGACTTCTCGCTCGTGCTCTCGCTCGACGGCCGCAAGGAAGTCAACGACGCCATGCGCCCGGATGCGGGCGGCCACGGCACGTACGACCGCATCGTCAAGAACTTCAAGAAGTGCATCGCGAGCCGCAAGGGCGGCGACTGGGACTACCGCGGCGTCTACACGTACCTGCGCGGCACCTATACCCATAACAACATGGACTTCACGAAGGACGTCCTCTCGATGGTCGACGAGGGCTTCAACATCCTCTCGGTCGAGCCCGTCGTCATGAAGGACAGCCGCTCGGCTTCACGGAGGAAGACCTGCCGCGCATCCGCGAGGAGTACGACCGCCTGACCGAGGCCTACATGAAGCGCCACCGCGAGGGCCGGGGCTTCTGGTTCTTCCACTTCAACATGGACCTCTCGAATGGCCCGTGCGTCGCCAAGCGCCTTTCGGCTGTGGTGCCGGCCATGAGTACGTCGCCGTCTCGGAGAACGGCGACTCTATCCGTGCCATCAGTTCGTCGGCCGCGAGGGCTACAAGCTCGGCGACATCTACGAGGGCATCACGAACACGGAGCTTCCCCAGTACTTCCGCGAGAGCCATGTGCTCAACAAGCCGAAGTGCCGCGACTGCTGGGCGCGCTTCTTTTGCTCGGGCGGCTGCCATGCCAATGCCGACCTCTTCCACGGCGATATCCGCGAGCCCTACGAAGTCGGCTGCGAGATCCAGAAAAAGCGCCTCGAGTGCGCCATCCTCGTGCAGGCTCTGCTGGCCCTCGAGAAGATGGAGAAAGAAGAGCAGGCAACGGCGGATGGGGAATGAGACTCCGCTGAAGTATTAATAGAATTTATGTATGATAGAACAGCTGACAAGCAAAAATGCTTGTCAGCTGTTTGTATAGAAATGGTTGACTTCCTATTGTTTATCAGCGTTCAAAGGTGTTCCGCGGGGGAACTCTCTTGTTATAAATTTAAAGCGGAAAATTCTGGCAATAGACATTTTTAGCGCGACTGTAATTGGTTCAATTTATGACAAAACCATTGACATTTGGACTGCGTTTATTGTATCATTAGACCTGTAAGAACTGAAACTTCTAAGACTATTTAGGGGGTAATTTTCAAATGGCAGTAAAAGTTGCTATCAATGGTTTTGGCCGTATCGGTCGTCTCGCATTCCGTCAGATGTTCGACGCTGAGGGTTATGAAGTCGTCGCTATCAACGACCTCACGAAGCCGTCCATGCTCGCATACCTGCTGAAGTACGATTCTTCCCAGGCAGATACGAGTATGCTGACACGGTTTCGGCTGATGACGAAGCTGGCACGATCACGGTCAAGGGCAAGACGATCAAGATTTATGCTGAGCGCGATGCAAAAGACATTCCTTGGGCTAAGCATGATGTTGATGTTGTCCTCGAGTGCACGGGCTTCTACACGTCCAAAGAGAAGGCTTCCGCTCACCTCGCAGCAGGCGCTAAGAAAGTTGTTATCTCCGCTCCGGCTGGTAACGACCTCCCGACGATCGTATTCAACACGAACCACAAGACGATCCCGGCTGGCACGAAAGTTATCTCCGCTGCATCCTGCACGACGAACTGCCTCGCTCCGATGGCTGACGCTCTGAACAAGTTCGCTCCGATCAAGAGCGGCATCATGCAGACGATCCACGCTTTCACGGGCGACCAGATGGTACTCGATGGCCCGCAGCGCAAGGGTAACCTCCGCCGCAGCCGTGCTGCTTCCGAGAACATCGTTCCGGCTTCCTCGGGTGCTGCTAAAGCTATCGGCCTCGTTCTGCCGGATCTGAACGGCAAACTCATCGGTGCTGCACAGCGCGTTCCGACCCCGACGGGCTCCACGACGCTCCTCTACGCTGTTGTTGAGGGTGAAGTCACGGTTGAGGGCATCAACGCTGCTATGAAGGCTGCTGCTACGGAGTCCTTCGGCTACAACGAAGACGAGATCGTTTCGAAGGATATCGTCGGCATGCGTTATGGCTCCCTGTTCGATGCTACGCAGACGATGGTTTCCCACACGGGCGACGGCAACTCCCTCGTACAGGTTGTTTCCTGGTACGACAACGAGAACTCCTACACGAGCCAGATGGTTCGCACGATCAAGTACTTCGCTGAGGAAGTAAAGTAATTGAATTAAGAGTTCTCAACTGAATACAGTAGAAGATCTCTTGAGGTCCGGCCGTTTGTTTGGGCCGGACCTCATTTTTTATGAGAAAAAGACCTTGGAGGTTTTACGATGAACAAGAAAACCATCAAAGACATTGACGTAAACGGCAAGAAAGTATTCGTCCGCGTCGACTACAACGTCCCGTTCGATGACAAGATGAACATCACGAACGATACGCGCATGGTCCGCACGCTGCCGACACTGAACTACCTGCTCGACCACGGTGCAGCTCTCGTCATCGCCTGCCATATCGGCCGTCCGACCGAGGCTCGCGAGGACAAGTTCTCCACGAAGTATCTCGTCAAGCACCTCTCCGAGCTGCTCGGCCGCGATGTCAAGTGGGCATCCGACTGCGTCGGCGCTGAGGCAGATGCCGCAAAGGCTGCACTGAAGCCGGGCGAAGTCCTGCTGCTTGAGAACCTCCGCTACCACAAGGAAGAGAAGAAGAACGATCCTGAGTTCGCGAAGCAGCTCGCTTCCGGCTGCGACCTCGCAGTCGACGATGCTTTCGGTGTTTCCCACCGTGCGCATGCTTCGAACGCAGGCGTTCCGAAGTACATCGAGACGGTCGCTGGCTTCCTGATGGAAAAGGAAATCAACTACATCGGCAAGACGCTCGAGAACCCGCAGCATCCGTTCGTTGCCATCATCGGCGGCGCAAAGGTCTCCGATAAGATCGGCGTCATCAGCAACATGATCGACAAGGTCGACACGATCATCATCGGCGGCGGCATGGCTCATACGTTTGATGCAGCCAAGGGCCTGCCAATCGGCACGTCCCTCTGCGAGCCGGACAAGTACGACCTCGCTCGCGAGCTGCTCAAGAAGGCAGAGGAGAAGGGCGTCAAGGTCGTCCTGCCGGTCGACCTCGTCATTGCCGACAAGTTCGCTGCCGATGCCAACACGCAGATGGTTGATGTCGACAAGGTGCCGGATGGCTGGATGGCCCTCGACTCTGGCGAGAAGACGTCGAAAGAGTACCAGAAAGCTCTCGAAGGCGCTAAGACGGTCGTCTGGAACGGACCGATGGGCGTATTCGAGTTCGATAAATTCGCTCATGGCACGCTGGCTGTCGCTGAGGCTGTTGCCAAGTACGGAAAACGGCGCTATCTCCATCGTCGGCGGCGGCGACTCCGTTGCAGCCTCAAGAAGACGGGCCTGACGGACAAGATCTCGCACGTCTCCACGGGCGGCGGCGCTACGCTCGAGTTCCTCGAAGGCAAAGAGATGCCGGGCATCGCAGCACTGGCTGACAAATAAGAGAAGTAAGGTTTGGGTGTGGGGCCTGCAGGGCAGGCCTCCACGCCATCTGATACAGCATTAGGAGGTATTTCAAAAATGGCAAGAACTCCGATCATTGCAGGCAACTGGAAGATGAACAACACGATCGTCGAGGGCAAGAACCTCGTTCGCGGTCTGGCTCCGCTCGTCAAGGACGCCAAGGTCACGGTCGTCGTCTGCCCGACGGCTACGGCTCTCGCAGCTGTCGCTGACGCAGCACTCGGCACGAACATCCACGTCGGTGCACAGAACGTCCATTGGGAAAGCCATGGTGCCTTCACGGGCGAGATCTCCACGGGCATGCTCAACGAGATCGGCGTAGACTACTGCGTCCTCGGCCACAGCGAGCGCCGCGGTTACTTCGGCGAGACGGATGAGGGCGTCAACAAGCGCGCTCATGCTGCTTTCGCTGCTGGCATCACGCCGATCATCTGCTGCGGTGAGTCCCTCGAGCAGCGCGAAGCCGGTGTCTACCTCGACTTCGTCGCAGGCCAGGTCAAGGCTGCTCTCGCTGGCTTCAAGCCGGAAGAAGTCGCTCAGCTTGTCATCGCTTATGAGCCAATCTGGGCAATCGGCACGGGCAAGACGGCTTCGTTCGAGCAGGCTGAGGAAGTCTGCGCACACATCCGTAAGACGGTTGCAGCAGAATTCGGCCAGGAAGCAGCTGACGGCATCCGCATCCAGTACGGCGGCAGCGTCAAGCCGGCTACGATCAAAGACCTCATGAAGCAGCCGAATGTCGATGGCGCCCTCGTCGGCGGTGCATCGCTCAAGGCTAAGGACTTCAGCGAGATCGTCAACTACTGATTCCCGATTTTCTGTATCCTTCAGAAGGAGCAATAATCCACAATGGCAAAGATCAAACACGCACCGGTCGCACTCATCATCATGGATGGCTGCGGTCTCGGTGGTAAGCTCGACAAGAGCAATGCCGTAGAAGCTGCGAAGACTCCGGTCCTCGACGGCCTCATGGCAAACTACAACACGAGCCACCTGCAGGCTTCCGGCGAATTCGTCGGCCTGCCGGACGGCCAGATGGGCAATTCGGAAGTCGGTCACACGAACATCGGTGCCGGCCGCCTCGTCTACCAGCAGCTCACGCGCATCACGCGTGATATCAAGAACGGCGACTTCTTCAAGAACGAAGTCCTCGTCAAGATCATGCAGGATGCCAAGGCCAATGGCGGCGCTGTCCATCTGCTCGGCCTCGTTTCCCCGGGCGGCGTACACAGCCACCAGGGTCACCTCTACGCACTGCTCGAGATGGCAAAGCAGCAGGCGTCAAGGACGTCTATGTCCACGCCTTCCTCGACGGCCGCGATGTGCCGCCGCAGAGCGCACAGCCGTACCTCGAGGAGCTCGAGGCAAAGTGCAAGGAGATCGGCGTCGGCAAGATCGCGACGGTCGCCGGCCGCTACTACGCAATGGACCGCGACCATCGCTGGGACCGCGAGCAGAAGGCCTATGAGGCCATCGCTCATGCAGAGGCGTCGTAGCAGACGACCCGGTAGCCGGCCTCAAGGCAAGCTACGAGAACGGCGTCAACGACGAGTTCGTCGTGCCGTTCGTCGTCAAGGGTTATGAGGGCATGAAGAACGGCGACGGCGCCATCTTCTTCAACTTCCGCCCGGACCGTGCCCGCCAGCTCACGCATGCATTCGTCGACGAGACGTTCGACGGCTTCGAGCGCGACGAGGATCTCAAGATTCCGTTCGCTACGTTCTCCCAGTACGAGGACGGCATGAATGCAGCGGTCGCTTTCCCGCCGGAGCACATCGACAAGACGCTCGGCGAGATCATCCAGGACAACGGCCTCACGCAGCTCCGCATCGCTGAGACGGAGAAGTACGCGCACGTCACGTTCTTCTTCAACGGCGGCGTCGAGGAGCCGTACAAGGGCGAGGACCGCATCCTCGTCCCGAGCCCGAAGGTCGCTACGTATGACCTCAAGCCGGAGATGAGCGCCGTCGAGGTCACGGATAAGGTCTGCGAGGCCATCCGTTCCGAGAAGTACGACTTCATCATCCTTAACTACGCGAACTGCGACATGGTCGGCCATACGGGCGTCTTCCCGGCAGTCGTCAAGGCTGTTGAGACGGTTGACTCCTGCGTCGGCCGCTTCGTCGCTGCCATCAAGGAAGTCGGCGGCGAGGTCTGCATCACGGCAGACCACGGCAATGCCGATAAGATGATGGACTACGTCAACAACCAGCCGTTCACGAAGCACACGACGAACGCTGTGCCGTTCATCGTCGTTTCGGACCGCGTCAAATCCGTCAAGGACGGCGCGCTCTGCGATATCGCACCGACGCTCTTGACGCTCGCTGGTCTCGACATCCCGAAAGAGATGACGGGCAAGAACCTCGTAGAGCTTTGATTGCGCGATAGAGGCAGCATTCCCTTGAGCAAGGAAGGCAGGGCCCTGCCTCAATGCTGGCCCCAGAGAGAATGCACCTCAGTATTATATTTTAGAAAAGAGAGGAATACGAACAATGATTGCTTATTCACAGAAAGTGGAAGACATGGCATGCGTAGCACAGGAAGTACATCACGGTGCTGCCCCGATTCCTGAAGAAGGCAAATGGGTAAAATCCAAGAACGTCCAGGACATCAGCGGTCTGACGCACGGTGTTGGCTGGTGCGCTCCGCAGCAGGGTGCCTGCAAGCTGACGCTTAACGTCAAAGACGGCATCATCCAGGAAGCCCTCGTTGAGACGGTCGGCTGCTCGGGTATGACGCATTCCGCTGCCATGGCTGCTGAAATCCTTCCGGGCCTGACGGTCCTCGAAGCACTCAACACGGACCTCGTCTGCGATGCCATCAACACGGCTATGCGTGAGCTCTTCCTGCAGATCGCTTACGGCCGCAGCCAGACGGCGTTCTCCGATAACGGCCTGCCGGTCGGCGCTGGTCTCGATGACCTCGGCAAGGGCCTGCGCAGCCAGGTCGGTACGCTCTACGGCACGCTCAAGAAGGGCCCGCGTTACCTCGAACTCGCAGAAGGCTATGTCACGAAGCTCGCTCTCGACAATGAAGGCCGCATCATCGGCTACGAAGTCGTACAGCTCGGCAAAGTCATGGAAGCTGTCCGTGCAGGCAAGGATGCCAATGAGGCAATCAAGGCCAACACGAGCACGAAGGGCCGCTTCGCTGACGGCGTCAAGTTCATCGATCCGCGCGAAGAGTAATATCCTCGCTGCGTGACGAGATTCCGAGTTTCAAGGTAAAAGGAAGGAATGAATAGAATGTCATTATTCGAAGGCTATGAGCGCCGTATTGATAAAATCAACGAAGTCTGCAAACAGTATGGTCTGGCTTCCATTGAAGATGCTAAGAAAGTCTGCGACGAGAAGGGCATCAACCCGTATCAGATCGTAGAAGATCTCCAGCCAATCGCATTCGAGAATGCAAAATGGGCTTACACGCTCGGTGCTGCCATCGCCATCAAGAAGGGCTGCACGAAGGCTGCTGATGCCGCTAAGGCTATCGGCGAAGGCCTCCAGGCTTTCTGCGTACCGGGTTCTGTTGCTGACCACCGCAAGGTCGGTCTCGGCCACGGCAACCTCGGCGCTATGCTCCTCTCTGAGGATGCTGGTTGCTTCGCATTCCTCGCAGGCCACGAGTCCTTCGCAGCTGCTGAAGGCGCTATCGGTATCGCTAAGACGGCCAACAAGGTCCGCAAGAACCCGCTGCGCGTCATCCTCAACGGCCTCGGCAAGGATGCTGCTCAGATCATCAGCCGCATCAACGGCTTCACGTATGTCGTGACGGACTACGACTTCAAGACGGGCAAGCTCAACATCGTCGAGGAGATCAAGTACGGCACGGATCCGGAGCGTGCAAAGGTCAAGTGCTACGGCGCTGACTCCGTCCAGGAAGCGTTGCCATCATGGAGCACGAAGATGTCGATATCTCCATCACGGGTAACTCCACGAACCGACGCGCTTCCAGCATCCGGTCGCTGGCTGCTACAAGAAGGCTTGCATCGAGAAGGGCAAGAAGTACTTCTCGGTCGCTTCGGGCGGCGGCACGGGCCGTACGCTCCATCCGGATAACATGGCAGCCGGCCCGGCTTCCTATGGTATGACGGATACGATGGGTCGTATGCACGGCGATGCTCAGTTCGCAGGTTCTTCCTCCGTTCCGGCACACGTCGACATGATGGGCCTCATCGGTGCAGGCAACAACCCGATGGTCGGCATGACGGTCGCTGTCGCTGTTGCTGTACAGGAAGCAATGAACAAATAATTCCCGCTGACGGGAAACTTGCATAGAGAGACGGCGCTCAAAAGGGGGCCGTCAGGCAGCAGAAGAGCCGCAATCCAAAAGGATTGCGGCTTTCTGTTTTGTATACCTGTCTTGCGTTCAGCCGCGCAAAAAAAATAAATTTTGTTCATTTGACCTATTGACATTTTGACTAATTGTGGTACAATAATAATTGAAGCGAGGGAGAGAGCCCCGGAGGAGAGAAATCCAAAAGGGCGAGGCCCCGAGGCTTCATCAAGAAGTTCAATAGTTCCCGGACAGCAACACGCGTTGGCGTGCCACTCCGGCAAGTTGCAGAAAGGGGATTTGCTTTATGTTTGGTTTGGTTCCATTTGCATCGCGTAAAGATCTCGCGAAAGAAGAGAATGCTTTTGATCGTCTGTTTGATGTCTTCGATGAGCCGTTCCTGACGAATTTCAAGGCACCGGACTTCAAGGTCGATGTCAAGGATAACGGCACGAGCTATGAGCTCACAGCTGAACTGCCGGGCCTCAAGAAAGAGGATATCTCCCTGACGTATGAGGACCATTACCTGACGATTGCCACGAAGACGGCAGAGGATAATGACAAGAAGGACGAGAAGGGCAATTACGTACGCCGTGAGCGCCGCTCGACTTCGATGAGCCGTTCGTTCTACATCGACAACATCGATGAGTCGAAAGCGACGGCGGAGTACAAGGACGGCGTCCTGACCGTCTGCATGCCGAAACTCACCGAGAAGGCAGAGCCTTCGCACACGATCAGCATCAACGGCTGAACGTGGCAGGGAATCGGCGTTTGGACCTTGTTTTCCCTCATAACTCTCTCTATGATATAGAATGAAGAGCCGCAGCTCCACGAATGTGGGGTTGCGGCTCTTTATTTTTTATTATGGCTCTGTCACAACAAATGGTTGATTTTTGACGAGAAATATCGTATAATAATAGTAAGAAACAGTACCACCGAAGGAGGTAATTGGATATGCCTACTATCAAAGACGCATTAGATATTATCGGTAAGTTGACTGTCGCAGAGCAGGAAAGCCTTAAAACAATGCTTTTAAGTCCTGCCTTTGTAAAGTCTTTGAATATTGAAGATTTCGTAGCAAAGGAACGCTTTGCAAATGGTCGTGTATGCCCTCTTTGTGGCTGTATCCATGTGGTTCGCAATGGTCATCGTAAAGATGGCACACAGCGATATGTATGTAAGGATTGTGGCAAGTCCTTCGTGATTGCTACGAACTCCATTGTGTCTGGTACAAGAAAAGACTTGTCCGTGTGGGAGCAGTACATTGATTGTATGATGAATGGCTTATCCATTCGTAAGACTGCTGTTGCTTGTGGGATTCACAGAAACACCGCATTCCTTTGGAGACACAAGATTTTGGATGCACTTCAGAATATGGCAGACGATGTTACCCTTGACGGCATTATTGAGGCTGACGAAACTTTTTTCGCCATCTCGTACAAGGGCAATCATAGCAAGAGTAAGACATTTGCTATGCCACGCAAGGCTCATAAGCGTGGTCATTCTACACATATCAGAGGCTTGTCCCAAGAAAAGGTATGTGTTCCTTGTGCGGTTAATAGGAATGGCTTGTCTATCTCCAAGATTACGAATACTGGTAGAGTTTCTACAAGAGATTTACATCATATTTATGATGGTAGGATTAAGACCAATTCCACTCTTGTTACGGACAAGATGAACTCCTATGTGAGATTTACAAATGCCAATGGCATTGACCTTGTGCAGTTAAAGACTGGCAAAGCAAGAAAGGCATTTATAATATCCAACATATCAATAGCTACCATAGCCAGCTAAAGAGGTTTATGCGTGGCTTTAACGGTGTTTCTACCAAGTATCTGAACAACTATCTTGTGTGGAATAACCTTGTAAATTACGCCAAAGAAAGCGACATGGAGAAAAGGAACATCTTCTTAACTTTTGTTTTGGCAACATTGAAAACTGCTAAATGCAGAGATTTATCAAACAGACCAGCAGTTCCTCTGGTCGCCTAATTAGAATTTGTGGAGATGATAAGATGGTCAATATAACAGATGTAAAACAGATTCTTCAATTTGCAATAGATGCGGAGATTAAAGTCTTTCTTGATGGTGGCTGGGGTGTAGATGCTCTTCTTGGATATCAGTCAAGAGCCCATAATGATATTGACATTTTTGTAGAAAAGAACGATTATCAGAACTTTATAGAAATAATGAAAGCTAATGGCTTTTATGAGATTAAGATGGAATATACAACATTGAACCATACTGTATGGGAAGATTTGAAAAACAGAATTATTGATTTGCATTGTTTTGAATATACGGACGAAGGTGAAATTCTTTATGATGGGGATTGTTTTCCGGTAGAAACTTTTTCGGGTAAAGGAAGAATTGAGGAAATAGAGGTTTCCTGTATTGAACCATATAGTCAAGTAATGTTCCATCTGGGATACGAGTTTGATGAAAATGATGCACATGATGTGAAGTTATTGTGTGAGACACTTCATATCGAAATTCCAAATGAGTATAGATAACTGCAAATAACAGTTTGTAGGGGAGTTCTGATACTCCCTATAAA
>ENA-OQEN01000566-OQEN01000566.1-human-gut-metagenome-genome-assembly--contig:-NODE-566-length-15998-cov-3.922311_pt1 | contig 15998 bp, 20 predicted proteins | sample MGYA00242791_ERZ504627 | MGnify/ENA primary metagenome ERZ504627 (study PRJEB26092, sample SAMD00036316) | human gut metagenome | host: Homo sapiens | study: EMG produced TPA metagenomics assembly of... | reverse complement strand
CAAAAAGGGTGGCGGCGGGGTCTGCGCCCAGCTCGGTCATCAGGCGTACAGCCCGGTGGGGTCGGGCTTGGTGGGTACGCCCGGGCGGTTGCCCCGCACGGCGTCAAAGCGGCCGGTGCCAAAGTAGTGGCAATGATGCCGCCGCACAGGGCATCAGCCTTGTTGGAGAACACCGCGCACTGGATGCCCTCAGCCTTCAGTGCGTCCAGCAGTGCCAGAATGCCGGGGTAGGGCGCGGTCTTGTCCTCCTTGTGGGCGTCGTACCGGGCGGTGAACTGCGCCAGTGTCGCCGCCAGCTGCGCCGGGGTGCGGGCGTCAGCGGGGGAGAACCGCTCCACCAGCTTGGGGATGCCGTTGCCCACCATCAGCTTGAACTGCGCCACCGTAAAGGTGGGCCAGCCGTTTTGTGCGCACACCCAGTTGCCGGCATCGGCAAGGTCGTCGATGGTGTTCAGCAGGGTGCCGTCCAGATCAAATAATACAGTCTTTATCATAAAATAGTCTCCGTTGCTCTGTGTTACAAAAATGCCCCGCCGACCGTAGGTTCAGCGGGGCATCGCAAGTATACTTCTATATCTCCAGAAAATCAAGAGCCGCCAGCGGCACGCTGCGCACCGTGACCTTTTCTTTGCCGGGAAATACAAGGGTCAGGTTGGCGCGCTGCACCGTCACCGCCCAAGGGGATTGCAACGTGGCAAAGCCGGTGTCCGGGTGGAACACGCACAGCTGGTGCAGATGGAACCGGTGCTGCCGACAGAGCAGCAGCTGTCCCTGCTGCTGCCATACGCCCTCCCGGTGCCAGCCCACGGCGGCAGCGCCCAGCAGGGCGGCAAACACCCCGGTGGGGATGAGCAGCGGCAGGGTAAGGCAGGCAGGGTGGTGCGGGACACTGCCGTCAGCAGCAGACAGAGCGCCAGCGGGATGCCCGCCGGTAAAAAGAACACCATGCTGCGGTCGGTGGTGTCGGCGCGGGTGTCCGGGGGCAGCTGCGCCATCTCCGGCAGCAGCTCCTGCAGCAGCGGGGTGCCCTCCCGCCAGACGAACAAGGGCAGCTCCGGGCGGCACGCCCCTGCCGAGACAAATACCGGGCAATAATGCAGCGCCCAAGTGGCGGGGGAGCGGCGCAGGTCGCGTAGTTCAGCTGGCTGAGCCGCAGCCGCATCTCGTACCGGCGTACAAGCCGCCCCGGCTGCCCAGCTGGGTGTCGGTGCGCCAGACGGTATAATGCACCGCCTGCAAAGCGCTGCGCACCAGACTGATGCAGAACAGCGTACCCGCCAGCACCAGCAGCCACGCCGTGCCCAGCGGCAGCCAGCGGGCGGCAAGCGCCGCCAGCTGTCCCAGCTGCGCAAGGGCAGCGGTCTGGGCATCCGGGGCGTAGCTTTGGGTCTGGTGGATGGCCAGCCACCATAAAATCAGGGTGGACAGGCCGTTGGCACCCAACACCGTAAAGGCAAGCTTTTCGCCGCCCTTGGGCGCGTGCCACAGCGGGTCTGTCACCGGCAGCAGCACATCGGCAAGCTCCTCGGCCTGCTGCCGGGTAAGATACAGCGTGATGGTCTTGGTCTGCCCCACAGGGTACAGCACCACCCGGCAGGCACCGGTCAGGCGGTAGAGCAGGGGCTGCTCCAACATCAGCGCCGCCAGCCCCTCGGCGCGCAGGGCGCGGTCCAGCCGCACGCCCAGCCGCCAGCTGACGTGCACTGTGCCTTCGGCATCCACCTGCCAGCGGCCGCCGTAGTACACCGCCCAGCACACGGCACTGATAAAGAAGAGCAATACAAGGTCCTGCCGCAGCGCCGCGCGCAGGGCGTCCCAGTTGCGGTCAAAAAGCACCTGTACCAGCGGCAGAAGGTAGACCAGCAGGGTCTTGCGCAGCAGATGCAGCGCCGCCAGCGGGTGAAAGTGCTTTTCCCGGTTCATACGTTGCCCTCCATCAGTACCGCTGCCAGCGCGGTAGCCTGTGCGGCGGGGATGCCGGGAAGTACCAGCTGCAAGCCCGGGCTGCGCACAAGGAGCACAGTGCACCCTGCCGCCCACAGCAGCGGGGTGCGCAGCAACTGCACCCCGGTGACCGCCCGGCGCGGGATGCGGTGCAGCACAGGGATAGCCACCCCGGACTGTACCGTGACGCTGTCTGTCGTCAGGGCGGCGACAAAGCTGCAGCAGCGCGCCCGGACAAGCGCCACCAGCGCCGCCCATACAGCGCAAAAGACTGCGCCCGCCCACACGCTCTGCCAGAAGGCAAAGGGCGCACAGAGCAGTCCGGGCACAGCTGCCCAGACGCAGAGCACCCGGCGGGCGCGGGGCGGCAGCACCAGCGCGGTGCGCAGCAGCTCCTGCTCGCTCATTTGTGGGAGGAAAGACCCCACGCATCCATCAGCAGATGCAGGGTGTCGTCCTGTGTCAGGCACAGCAGCCTATCCCACGGCAGCAGCACCGTGCTGCGTGAGGGATGATGAACTCGGTATCCCGGGTGATGCTGACCAGAATGGCATCGCCGGGGATGGGGATCTCCTTGATCTCCTTGCCCGCGAACTGAAAGTCCTCCGGCAGCAGGATCTCGTTCAGGCTGGCAGTGCCGCCGCCCAGAGACAGCAGCTGCCGGATGGTGTCGGTCTCGATCTCTCGCTCCAGAATGTGGCTCAGGTTGTCGGTGCCGCACACCACGGTGTCCACGCCCAGCGTGTGCAGGATGTCCCGGTTTTTGGGGTTGGAGGCGCGCGCCACGGTGCGGTTCACACCAAACTCCCGCTTGGCGATCTGGCACGCCACCAGATTGGTCTCGTCGGTGTTGGTCACCGCCACAAAGGCGTCGCAGCTGGCCACATCGGCGGTGCGCAGGGTGTCAAAGCTCAGGGAGTCGCCGCAGATGACCGGGATATCCAGCGTATCCGCAAGGGTGCGGCACAGCGCCTCCTGCGGCTCGATGATGGTCACTTTATGGTGGTGGGACAGCAGGCTTTGGGCAAGATACATTCCCACCCGGCCGCCGCCGGCAATACAAACTTTCATATCGTTACCTCATTCTACGGTCTGTAAAGCAAAAACAGGCCGTTTTACTTGGAAAGTGCCCGGAACACCGCCTGCTCAGTCAGCACGGTGGGCAGATGGTCTCCAGCTCGTAGGCCTTGTGGTATAAAATTTGCAGATGCGGGTCGGACACCCGGCAGATGACTTTATCCCGGCGGAAGATGTTCTTTGCCAGCTGCGCCGCCATCAGGTTCACCGAGTCCTCCTCGGTCACCGCCGCCACGGCGTCGCAGTTCTCTACGCCGCCCCGGCGCAGGGTGTCCGGGTCGGTAGGGTCGCCCACAAGGGCAGTGCCGTGAAAGGTATAATCGTCAAAGGCATCCAGACGCTTGAGCTGCTCGGGGTCCTTTTCCACCACCGAGATATCATGGCCGATGCGCTCCAGATCGCGGATCAGCGCCGCACCCACCTGATCGCAGCCGATCACCAGTATGTTCATGAAGGTTCACCTCGTTGTTCTCAGTGCTTTTTGCGCCGGGCGCAGAAAGCGGACAGACTTCTTATTTTTATAGTATAGCACATTTCCCGGGGCAGATAAATACAGCGCCCGGGGGAAAATTTCTATAATCTGTATGCACAGGGGCTCATAGTATGGTATACTGGAACTGCTTTTGAAAAAACTACGCATCCAACCGGGTGCTGCAGGAGGGATTTATTACGTTTTTCGAGATCATCAAAGCGATCCTGATGGGTATCGTGGAGGGCATTACCGAGTGGCTGCCCATCTCCTCCACCGGTCACATGATCCTTGTGGAGCAGGTCGTCAAGTTCAATGCCAGTGAAGAATTCATGTCCATGTTCCGGGTGGTCATCCAGCTGGGTGCCATTCTGGCCGTGGTGGTGCTGTTCTGGAATAAGCTGTGGCCCTTCGGGCTGCGGCAGGGCAAGGTCATCTCCAAGCCCAGCGTGTGGAACCTGTGGTTCAAGGTGGTAGCCGCCACCCTGCCGGTGCTGGTCATCAGCCGCTGGACGATTGGATGGAGGAGCACTTCTATAACTACATCACCGTAGCCGCCATGCTGATTTTGTACGGCGTGCTCTTCCTTGTGGTGGAGAACCGCCGCACCACACCCCGGGTCACAAAGCTGGAACAGATCAGCTACCGGGACGCGCTGCTCATCGGCGTGTGGCAGTGCCTTGCCATCATCCCGGCACCTCCCGCTCCGGCGCTACCATCGTGGGCGGTCTGCTGCTGGGTCTCTCCCGCGCCTGCGTGGCAGAGTTTACCTTCTATCTGGCCATCCCGGTCATGGCGGGTGCATCCCTGCTCAAGGTGGTCAAGTTCGCGGTTTCCGGCGTATCCATCACCGGCACCGAGATCGCCGTGCTGCTGGTGGGCTGTGTTGTGGCCTTTGTGGTCAGCCTTGCAGCTATCCGCTTCCTGATGGATTACGTCAAGCGCCACGACTTCAAGTTCTTCGGCATCTACCGCATCGTGCTGGGTGCCATCGTGCTGGCTGTGGCGGCCATCACCGCGCTGGCATAAGAGAAAATCCTATAATAAAACAGGGGCTGCTGCACGGCATTCGGTGCAGCAGCCCCTGTTTTTTAGTATTAAACGCTCACTCTTCCGCTTTTTTCACCTTTACGCGCCACTTGTGGGACATATACTCCGAGCGCAGCTTGTTGGTGACGAAGGTCTGGCTGCTGTACAGGCCGTGGTGGCCGGAGAGCATATAGCAGATGCCGCAGCCCAGCGCGATGAGTTCCAGCCCGGCGCCGCTGAACAGCTCAAACCCCAGCAGGATGGAGGGGATCAGGGCGTTGGTGGCACCGCAGAAGATGGACACCAGCCCCACCGCCGCCGCAAACCCGGCGGGCAGACCCAGCAGCGGGCCGACCACGCAGCCGAAGGTAGCGCCCACAAAAAAGCTGGGCACTACCTCGCCGCCCTTGAACCCGCAGGCAAGGGTCAGCGCGGTAAGGAAGATCTTGCACAGAAAATCCCACGGCAGCGCCTGTCCCTGCTCCACGGCGGCAATGATGACGCTCATGCCCGCGCCGTTATACCGCCCCACGCCGAACAGATAGGAAAAGCCGATGACCAGCACGCCGCCCGCAAAGACCCGCACCCACGGGTTCGGGAGAAGCTTTGGCACGGTGTGCTCCATGAAGTGGAGCGTGTAGCAGAACAGGCGGGAAACGGCAGCGCAGGCCACGCCCAGCAGGATGACCAGCAGGGCAGTCCGGACATTCAGCTCCGGCGCAGTGAGGGCAAAGTGGGTGGGCGCGATGCCAAAGACCAGCGAGCAGCCGTAGGCGATAAGGCAGAGGTAAAGGCCGGGACAAAGGCAGAAGTAAAGGTCAGGCCCACATCCTCCACCATCATAGCAAAGCAGGCCGCCGCCAGCGGGGTGCCGAACAGGGCAGAGAAGAACGCAGCCATGCCGCTGATGGTGGCGGTGCGGCGGTCGTGGTCCTTGAGCCGCAGCAGGGTGCCGAGGTTCCAGCCGATGCTGCCGCCCATCTGCAACGCAGCGCCCTCGCGGCCGGCAGAGCCGCCGCACAGGTGGGTGAGCACCGTACCCAGAAAGATGGCGGGCACCAGCAGAATGCTGACCGGCTCGCCGCTCTGCACGGCGCGCAGAACGTTGTTGGTGCCCACACCCTCGCACTTTGTTACCTTATAAAGGGCAGTGATGAGCAGACCTGCCACAGGCAAAAGGAACAGCAGCCAAGGCTGCGCGGCGCGCAGCTCGGTGGCGTGCTCGACAGCAAGGTGGAACAAGGTGCCCAGAAATCCACAGAGCAGACCCATGGGAACCGCCAGAAAGAACCATTGCAGCGCCACCCGCAGGGCGGCTTCGGCTTCGCGCCGGAATGTATCAAAATCGTTCATAGAAAATAACTCCTGTATCTTGACGTCCGTTCCGTTTTTCGGAACCGATATAAAATAACACCGCAGGGCAGGGCTGTCAACCCCAAAATGGGCAGAGCAAAAGCGGGGCTGCTCCATTTTCTGTTTACACCGCTCGCCCGGGTGTGCTATACTGAAGGCAGTACCGCACAATTCCCGCCTGACGGCTCAAGCACCGTTCCGGCGGCTGCGGCACGGCATCTGCGTTGCCAAAATGCTCGATAATACACAAAGTATTATCTGCGCTTTTGGCTTAGCATCTGCCGCACCTCGCTCGCCGTATCGGCACTTGGAATCATGTGGTATTGCCTGAACAAAAGAGAGACCGCGCGGCAGACGCCGCCGGAAAGATATGGGAGGAAAAACACCATGGAAGCATCCAAAGTTTACTATACGGATTTCCGCTGTCCGGTGGGCACCAGCCTGCTGGAAAAGCTGCGCCGGGTGTGCATTGCCGCCGGCATTAGGGACATCGACATGGACGGTCGGTTCGTGGCCATCAAGATGCACTTCGGCGAGCTGGGCAATCTGGCGTTTCTGCGTCCCAACTACGCCAAGGTGGTGGCAGACCTGTGCAAGGAGCAGGGCGGTATGCCCTTTCTGACCGACTGCAACACCCTGTACCCGGGCAGCCGCAAGAATGCGCTGGAGCATCTGAACTGCGCCCAGCTGAACGGTTTCTGGCCCATGACCACCGGCTGTCAGGTGATCATCGGTGACGGTCTGCGCGGCACGGACGAGGTGGAAGTGCCGGTGCCGAACGGCGAATACTGCAAGACCGCCAAGATCGGCCGCGCCATCATGGATGCGGACGTGTTCATCAGCCTGACCCACTTCAAGGGCCACGAGTCCACCGGTTTCGGCGGTGCGCTCAAGAATATCGGCATGGGCTGCGGCTCCCGCGCGGGCAAGATGGAGCAGCACGCTGCCGGCAAGCCCGCAGTGCAGGAGGGGCTGTGCCGCGGCTGCCACCGCTGCGCCAAGGAGTGCGGCTCGGACGCCATTACTTACAATGCCGAAAACAAGGCGGTCATCGACTACGACAAGTGCAAGGGCTGCGGCCGCTGCATCGGTGCGTGCAGCTTTGACGCCATCTATTCTCCCAACGACTGTGCCAACGAGCTGCTGGACCGCAAAATGGCGGAGTACGCCGCCGCAGTCTGCGCAGGCCGCCCCTGCTTCCATATTTCTCTGGTGCAGGACATCAGCCCCAACTGCGACTGCCACGGCGAGAACGATGCACCCATTCTGCCGGATATCGGCATCTTTGCGTCCTTCGACCCGGTGGCGCTGGATCAGGCCTGCGTGGACGCCTGCCTGAACGCCGCCCCGCTGCCCAACAGCCAGCTGAGCACAAACCTTGCAAAGCCGGGCTGGAACTGCTACCACGACAACTTCAAGGACTCCAACCCCAACATCGAGTGGAAGGCCACCCTTGAACAGGCCGAGAAGGTGGGTATGGGCACCCGCCAGTATGTGCTGAAAAAGGTATAATGACAAAATGGGGCGCTGACCACACGGTCAGCGCCCCATTGCGCTTTAAAATTTAAGGTTTAAGCCTCGCCGTTCGTCTCCGGCACGATGCCGTCCAGCACGCTTTGCAGCGCCTGCCAGTTTTTCAGGGTGCAGCCGGGCAGGGTGTCAGCGTCCAGCCCTGCGTCCGTGATGCGGCCGGTCATGCTGTCCTTGTCGCTGAGCAGGTCCAGCGCGGCGTCCTTAATTAGCGGCCATGCCTCGGCAAAGCCCTCCTGCTGGTTGTCGGTCAGGCCGTCGTACCAGCTGTAAAAGGCATCCTGAATGGCCTCCGGGGAGCGGCTGGACATCCGTGCGCCCTCGGCCCAGTGCAGCAGCGATGCCGCCGCGATGACCGATTTCAAGGAGCAGCCGGATACCCCGGGCCCCCAGCCCAGACAGGGCGCAAAGGCGTTTTCTGTGCCGGTGATGGAGAACACCGAGTTCTCGTCGAAGTTGCCGGGGTTCAGCTCTCCGGTGTTGGCCTCGGTGGTGGAGGAGGGCAGCTCACTGCTGCCGGAAGCGGATGCGCTGTCCGAGGCGGGTGCAGCGCTGGATGCGGGGTTGCTGTCGGCAGCCCCGCCGCAGGCTGCCAGCAGACAGCCCAGCAAAGCGGCGCACAGCAGCAGCGCAAGGGAGCGGATATATTTCGATGTCATAAGAAAAACCTCCGTAAACGGTGCTCCGGCAAGCCGCCGGAGCGATGCGGGATCTACACTCTAAGTATACGTTCTGCGCACGGCGTTGTCAATCGTTCTGCGCAGGACGAATTTCAAGCAGTCCTGTGCAGGATATACAAAAATGCGGCTTGAATTTCGGGCAGTTCAACACATTGACATTTTCTGCGCTGGCTCGTATAATCAAAGCAGACAAGTGAATTTATCAGTGCGTGTAACTGTTCGATCAGGCATGAGCATCAGAGGGAAGGCGGCAACGGCATCCCTTTGGTTCTTGTGCCCTTTTTCTTTTTCACAAAAGCTGCGGCATGGAAGCGGAGGAGTGCGGCGATGCAGGCTGTAAAGGTATTCAATAACAATGCGGTGTCGGTGGTCATGCCGGACGGCAGGGAAGCCATTCTCGTGGGCAACGGGCTTGGGTTTGGCCGCCGCCCGGGAGATGTCATCGACAAAAGCCGCGTTTCCAAGGTGTACTATGTGCAGAACGAGCTGCAGACCAAGTTCCTCAAGATGCTGGATAACGTCACCCCGCAGGTGATGCAGGCCGCCGAGCGCATCTCGCTGGCGGCAGAGGAGCAGGGCATCCTGCTCAGCAGCAAAAGCACCATCTCGCTGGTGGACCACATCAGTTTTGCGCTGGAACGTGTGGAAAAGGGCACTTTTCTGCCCAACCTCATGCTCTCGGAGACCCGGATGCTGTACCCGAAGGAGTACGCAGTGGGGCAAAGGCGCTGGAACTTGTCCGGCAGTTCTGCGGCGTACAGCTGCCGGAGGACGAAGCGGGCTACATTGCCCTGCATCTGGTAGCCGGTGCGGCGGACGGCGCGCTGGCCTACGATACCGTAAAATTCGTCAAGGCGGTCAAGGAGATCATCTGCGATACCTATCACTGCACCTTTGAAGAAGAAAGCCTCGAGACCACCCGCCTGACCGTGCACCTCAAGTTTCTGGCGGCGCGCATCCTGCGGCACACCCCGTGGCAGGATGCCGGGCTGGAATCCATGTATACGGTGCTTTTGCAGCGCGACAGCCGCAATGAGATGTGCTTACAGCGCATCAATACCTATCTGCGGCAGGAATTTGATTATGAGCTGGATCATCAGGAGCAGGTCTATCTGCTCATCCACCTGACCAAGATCGTTGGTTAAAATGTTTCAACAGGGCGTCCGGAAGCCCTGCGGAATAGAAATCATCCCCCAAAACAGTCAAGTCAAAAAGTGAGGAGTATTACACGATGAAAGAAAAAGTCATGAATGGCTTGGAAAAGTTCTCCAAAGCCATGCTCTCACCGCTGTCGTATATCTCGCAGCAGGCCTGATCCTTGTGCTGGGCGCATTGCTTACCAGCACAAGCCTTAGTGCGATGATCCCCGTTCTGCAGTGGACCCCCATCAAGCTGCTGGGACAGCTGATCTATAACTGCATCATGGTCATCATCAATAACCTCAGCCTGATGTTCTGCGTAGCATCGCAGCGGCGCTGGCCAAAAAGAACAAGCAGCAGGCTGCCATCATCGGCCTGATGAGCTACTTTATGTACCTGACCGCCGGCAACGTCACCCTGACCCAGCTGGGTATGCTGGCAGAGGCTGACCCGATGGTGGGTCTATACGGCACCGGTCAGTCCACCGTGTTCGGCATCCAGACGGTGGATATGGGCGTGTTCGGCGGCATCCTGCTGGGCTTGGTCTGCGGCTGGGTGTACAACCGCACCTGTGAAAAGCAGTTCAAGGGCATCATCACCCAGATCTACTCCGGCAACCGCTGGTCCTTTACCTGCATGGTGGTCTTTTCCATCCTGTTCGGCTTTGGGTCCTGCTTCTTCTGGCCGCCGGTGCAGAGCGTCATCAGCGCACTGACCGACCTGATCGCCACCTCCGGCTTGTTCCTGTACGGCTTTTTGGAGCGCTTCCTTATCCCCACCGGCCTGCACCACCTCATCTACACCCCCTTCCAGTTCTCTGCACTGGGCAACAGCCTGACCGTGGGCGATGCCACCTACACCGGCTCCTACATCGTCATGATGATGGAGTACAGCATGGGTCTGCCCTTCTCGGACGGCATCGTGTGGATGTACACCGGCTTCACCAAGACCTTCGGCTACTTTGGCATCGTGGCGGCCTTCATCTTCTGCGCCCGCAAGGAGAACCGCAAAAAGACCGCTGCCGTTCTGGTGCCGCTGGCCTTTACCGCCTCTCTGGCTTCCATCACCGAGCCGCTGGACTTCATGTTCTGCTTCTCTGCGCCCATCCTGTGGGTGGCACACGCCTGCATCTCCGGCCTGTTCATCGTGCTGCTGCACATCTTCCATGTCACCGGCTTTACCACCAACCTCCTCGGCTCGGTGCTGATGAACCTCTCTGCCGGTGCAGATAAGACCAACTATCCCACCCTGTACCTGCTGGCGCTGTGCCAGATCGCAGTGTACTTTGTGGTGTTCACCCTGCTGATCAAGGCCTTCAACCTGCACACCCCCGGCCGGGAAGAGGTGAGCACCGAGACCGCGGGGAGCGCAGCACCCGCCAAGAAGGCAAGCGTGAAGAACGCTGCGAGGTACAGTGCGTCATCGACGGTCTGGGCGGCAAGGAGAACATCCTGTCGGTGGACAACTGCTTCACCCGTCTGCGGGTAAACATCAAGGACCCCGCAAAGCTGGACGAAGCTGCCATCAACAAACTGCCGAACAGTGGCATCGTGAAAAAGGGTACCGATATCCAGATCGTTTACGGTCTGCAGGTAGCCGATATCAAGCGTGCCGTGGAGGCACAGCTGGAAAACCAGTAAACCGCTTTACCGTGTCCCGGCGGATTGCGCCGGGCTAACCTGAAAAATACAAAAAAGGAGCGTTTATACTATGGTCATTACCATTGCTGGCGGCGGTAGCACGTTTACCGCCGGTATCGTCAAATCCATCGCCCTGCGCCGGGAAGAACTGGAGGTAGACGAGATCCGTCTGTTCGATATCAACAAGGAGCGGCAGGACAAGGTTGCCGTTGTGGTGGACTGGGTCCTGCATAAGGAACTGAATACCGACATCAAGCTGGTGGTCACCACCGATGTGCAGCAGGCTTACACGGATGCCTCTTTTGTGTTTGCCCAGATGCGCGTGGGCGGCTACGCCATGCGGGAGCAGGACGAGAAGATCCCTCTGCGCCACGGCTGCGTGGGACAGGAGACCTGCGGCTGCGGCGGCATGGCCTACGGAATGCGCACCATCTTCCCCATGATCAAGCTGATCGACGACGTGGAAAAGTATGCCAAGAAGGACTACTGGATCCTGAACTACTCCAACCCCGCCGCCATCGTATCCGAAGCCTGCCGCAAGCTGCGCCCGAAGGCACGGATCATCAACATCTGCGATATGCCCATCGCCATCATTGACGTGGTGGCAGCTGCCATGGGCATCCAGAACAAGAAGGAGATCGTCTACGATTACTTTGGCCTGAACCACTTCGGCTGGTTCACCTCCATCCAGTACCACGGCGAGGACCTGATGCCCAAGCTGCGCGCTACATCAAGGAGAACAAGATCCTTCTGCCGGAAAGCTACCTCAAGGGCATGGGCGCCCTGACCTCTTCCAGCAGCCAGAACCGCCACACCAAGGGCAGCTGGTACTATGTGTGGAAGGGCGAGTACGAGATCATGGAAAACTTCCCGGAGTACCTGCCCAACACCTACCTGAACTACTATCTGCAGGCCAAGGAGTTCGTGGAGCACTCGGACCCGAACCACACCCGCGCCAACGAGGTGGAGGAGACCCGCGAAAAGAACCTGTTCGACGGCATCGACCACTACCTCAAGACCGGCGAGGTGGACGCCAACACCTTCTATGCCGGCAGCCACGGCGACTGGATCGCAGATCTTTCCGCTGCGCTGAAGAACGACACCAAGGCACGCTTCCTCATCATCACCGAGAACCGCGGCGCGATCCCCAATATGCCCTATGACGCAATGGTGGAGCTGCCCGCCTACATCGGCAAAAACGGCCCGGAGGTCATTGCCCGGGACAACATCCCGCTGTTCCAGCAGGGCTTGATGATGCAGCAGCTCAACAGCGAAAAGCTGCTGGTAGAGGGCTGCGTGGAAGGCAGCTACGAGAAGGTGCTGCAGGCCTTTACCCTGAACAAGACTGTGCCCAGCATGAACGTTGCCAAGGCCATTCTGGACGATATGATCGAAGCCAACAAGGGCTACTGGCCGGAGCTGCACTGAGCAGCCGGTTTTCCCGCCGCCGCAGGTATTGCCGCCTGCGGCGGCTTTTTTATGCGCATTGACCTTTGCACAGCAAGGCTTATAATGAGAAAAAACCAGTAAAAGCGAAAGGAAGCACACCCATGCAAAACCAAGTCCCTGTATCCCAAAACCGCCCGGTCACCGGGCGCTTTGCGCCCAGCCCCAGCGGACGGCTGCATCTGGGCAATCTGGCGTGCAGCCTGCTGGCATGGCTCAGCGCAAAAAGTCAGGGCGGGCGCATCGTGCTGCGCATCGAGGATCTGGACGCCGAGCGCTGCCCCCGCGTCTACGCCGACTTGCTGGAGCAGGACCTTGCGTGGCTGGGGCTTACATGGGACGAGGGCGGCAGCACCGGCGGTGCACACGCGCCCTATTACCAGAGCGAATGCGGGGACATCTATACCCAAAGCTACCGCAAGCTGGAGCAGAGGGGACTGGTATACCCCTGCTTCTGCTCCCGCTCCCAGCTGCACGCCGCCAGCGCACCCCACACCTCGGACGGCAACGTCATCTACCCGGGCACCTGCCGGGGACTGACGCCGGAAGAGATCGCAGAAAAGCGCAAAAAGAAAGCCCCTGCCTACCGCCTGATGGTGCCGGATGAGGAGATCACCTTTACGGACGGCTGCATGGCACCCACACCGAAAACCTGCTGCGGGACTGCGGCGACTTCTATCTGCGCCGGGCAGACGGCGTGTTTGCCTATCAGCTGGCAGTGGTGGTGGACGATGCCCGCATGGGCGTCACCGAGGTGGTGCGCGGGGCAGACCTGTTATCCTCCACGGCGCGGCAGCTGTACCTGTACCGTCTGCTGGGTCTGCAGCCGCCCCGCTTTGCCCACTGCCCGTTGCTGCTGGCAGCGGACGGGCGGCGGCTGTCCAAGCGGGACGGCGACCAGAGCCTTGAAAATCTGCGGGCAAAATACACCGCGCCGGAGATCATCGGCAAGCTGGCGTATGCCTACGGCTTGCAGCCGGAGCCTGCGCCCCGCACCCCGGAAAGCCTTGTGCCGGACTTTGCGTGGACGAAAGTCCCCAAGCAGGATATCTGCCTGCCCGAGGGGCTATTTTAACGATTTTGAATGGCCGCCGCGTGCGCTTTGGCCATGTTCAGCGGAAAAATTATTGTTATAATTTGTGGCTCAGAAACGCCTGCGGGCGTTTCTGAGCCACTTTTTCACAGTTGGGGTCGTAAAGAAAAACGACAGTTTTCTAACTGAACCAGAAAACTTTCCCAAGAGGGGCTCTCGCGTGAAAAAAGGCTTCCAAAAAGTCCGCAGACTTTTTGAAGCCAAAATAAAAATAATTCTTCCTTGAATTATGCCCAGAGCAGCGCGGAGGGCATTTTAAATCGTCCCACGCTGCCGAAAAAAGAATTTTATGCTCTCCGCACCTGCGGCAGCTGGCTGCGCTCGAGGGCGGTAAAGGCGCTGTCCAGCGCCAGTGCCAGCAGCGCACCCAAGGCTACGTCAATGCAGCTGTGCTGCTTGAGCAGCACGGTGGAGCAGACGATGGAAATGCACAGCACAGCGGCTGCGGGACGCATCCAGCGGCGGCGCGGTGCATCAAAGATATGGCTGCGGTAGTACGCCAGCAGCAGCGTTACCGAGTTGAACACATGGATGGAAGGACAGACGTTGGTGGCGGTGTCGGTGCGGTACAAAAAGCGCACGGTCTGCGCAAAGATGTCGCTGCCCGGCACCCAGTAGGGGCGCAGGTCCAGCGCTGTGGGCAGCACCGCGTAGCACGCCAGTGCAATGGTCATGCCGGAGAACAGCGGCAGGCACAGCCGCCAGAAGTCCTCACGCGGGGCTTTCCACAGCAGATAGAACAGGGTGAAGGGGATCCATACGAACCATGCAAAGTAGGGGATCACCGCATATTTGCAGAAGGGGATCAGATCGTCCAGACGGCAGTGCACCAGAATGCTGCGCAGGGGGACATTTGCCTCCAGATAGTGAAAAACGGAAAGATAAAATATAGAATACAGCGCCATGAACCCGACCGGGTGGCGCGCAAGCCAGCTGCGTTTCATAGAATAGCCTCCTTTTGCAGAAGAGCAAAGTCTGATAGCATTGAGAAATTATACGCCCGAACGATGAAGATTGCAAGAACGAAAGGTGAAAACTTTGTCAAGTGCTGAAAAAATAATTTGTGGAACTTGTAAAAAATACCATCGTTCTTCTGCTGATAATACGAATCAGAGCGGCGGTTTCCTGCAAAAAGAAAAAATCCACCCCTTCGCCGGTCTTTACAGACCGGGAAAGGGGTGGATGCTAAAAAATTCAGATCACACTCTGCTCCAGCCAGCTGCCGCGGCGGAAGCGCAGGTAGAAGCACAGCGAACGGAACACCCAGTCCAGATACATACCCATCCAGATGCTCAGCAGCCCGCCGCCGAAGCACAGCACGGCCAGATAGCAGAAGCCCACCCGGAACGTCCACATGGACACGATGCTCACGGTCATGGTAAAGCGGGCGTCACCGGCGGCGCGCAGGATGTTGGGCAGGGTAAAGCTGGACGGCCACACGAACAGGGAAACAATGTTGAACCACACCATGATGTCCAGCGCCATGGCCTGCGCCTCCGGCGAGAGGTTGAACAGGGACACCGCGAACCGGTTGGCGAAGAAGAAGGCCGACAGGTTCATCACCCACGCGCCGCAGTAGGCGGTCAGCATCAGGCGGCGGGAGTAGTACACCGCCTGTTCCTTTTCGCCTGCGCCCAGACACTGGCCTACCACGGTCAGGGCAGCCATGCCCACGGCGTTGGCGGGGATGTTCAAAAAGGTGGTGGTGGTATTTGCCACCGCATTTGCGGCAATGGCTGCCGTGCCAAGGGTGGAGGTCAGGCTGGAGACCGACAGCTTGCCGATCTGGAACATCCCGTTCTCGATGCCGGCAGGGATGCCCACCCGCAGGATGCGCCGGATCAGCCCGCCGTTCGGCGCCATTGCCCGCAGGCTGTCTATCCGCAGGCGCAGTCCGGCTTTTGCAGCAGATACAGCACCACCGCGCAGGCAATGCGCGGGATACAAGGCTTGCCAGCGCCGCGCCCATGACCCCCATGCCGAAGCCGTAGATCAGCACCGCGTTGCCGCCGATGTTCACCACGTTCATCACCAGACTGGACAGCATACTGATCTTGCTGTTGCCCTGGGCCCGGAACAGCGCCGCACCGGCGTTGTACAGGCCAATGAAGGGATAGCTCAGCGCCGAAAGCAGAAAGTAGGTCTCGGCATAGTGCATCACGTCCGCATCAATGGAGCCGAAGATGCCCCGCAGGATGGCGTGCCGTCCGCCGATGACCACCGCCGCCACCAGCACGCTGAAGCTGGACAGCACGAATAAAATCTGCGCCGCCGCCGCCTTGGCGTTTTTAGGTCCTGATGGCCGATGTACTGGCTGGTGACCACCGCACCGCCGGTGGCCAGTGCGCTCATGATCTGGATCATCAGGGTGTTGAAGCTGTCCACAAGGCTCACGCCGGACACGGCGGCCTCGCCACCGAGGATACCATTAAGTATCAGCCAGACCAATGGTCACGCTTAACGCCTGCTCCGCGATCAGCGGCAGCAGCAGCGCCACCAGCGCCTGCCGTGGAAACAGGGGAGTGGATGTGAATTTGGACGATTTCATGCTGTCCTCCGTTGCAAATGACAAAAAGCTCGAATGCTTCTATCATACAG
>ENA-OQEN01000565-OQEN01000565.1-human-gut-metagenome-genome-assembly--contig:-NODE-565-length-16008-cov-2.380895_pt1 | contig 16008 bp, 21 predicted proteins | sample MGYA00242791_ERZ504627 | MGnify/ENA primary metagenome ERZ504627 (study PRJEB26092, sample SAMD00036316) | human gut metagenome | host: Homo sapiens | study: EMG produced TPA metagenomics assembly of... | reverse complement strand
TTGAGAGCGATACAATGGGCGGCGTGATGATGATCGCGCACCAGCTCTATGAGGCGTTGAAAGGCTGCGCCAGCCTGGATATCACCCCGCTAAAAAAATTTATCGAATAGCTGCCGCATCTGTGCCCGTGTATTGGCGGTGGCAATCAAATTTTAGATCGTAAAGTTGGTTGAAAGATGAATTTATTTTTACCGGTCACAATGGAAGAGATGAAGCAGAGAGGATGGGAGCGGCCCGATTTTGTTTATGTTTCGGGCGACGCCTATGTCGATCACCCGAGCTTCGGCGCGGCAATCATCACCCGGGTGCTGGAGGCGGCCGGCTTTAAAATTGCGATGCTCTCCCAGCCGGATTGGCATAGCACAAAGGATTTTATGCGGTTTGGAAAGCCGCGGTTGGGCTTTTTGGTTTCCTCCGGCAATATCGATTCTATGGTGCCCATTACACGGCGGCCAAAAAAAAGAGGAGCGAGGATGCTTACACGCCCGGCGGCAAGGCAGGCAAGCGGCCAGACCGTGCGGTGATCGTCTACTGCCAGAGAATCCGAGAGGCCTATGGCATGGAAATTCCGTTGGTGATCGGCGGGCTGGAGGCCTCCCTCAGGCGGTTTGCACATTACGACTATTGGGATAACGCGATCCGCCCCTCCATCCTGTTTGATTCCTGTGCGGATTTGCTGATTTACGGGATGGGAGAAAACCAGATCATGGAGATCGCGCGGCGGCTGGATGCGGGGGAGCCGGTTGCGTCCCTGACAGATATTCGGGGCACCTGCTATGCCGTTGACGTGCGCGATACGCCGCTGTATGGGAAGGAGTGCCCTTCCTACGAAAACGTGCTGAAATCCAAGCGGGAATATGCGATTTCCTGCCGCGTCCAGCAGGATGAGCAGGATCATATCCGTGGCAAGCTGCTCAAGCAGCGGCACGGCAATCAGATGCTTGTGCAAAATCCGCCGATGAATCCGCTCACTCAGCAAGAATTAGATCGCGTGTATGCGCTGCCCTATCAGCGCGCCTATCATCCTCCTATGAGCCGCTTGGCGGCGTGCCGGGGATTGCGGAGGTGGAGTTTTCGATCACGCACAACCGCGGCTGTTTTGGCGCGTGCAATTTTGCTCACTTGCGTTCCACCAAGGGCGGTATGTGACTGCGCGCAGCAAACAGTCCATTCTGGTAGAAGCACAAAAGCTCACAAAGCTCCCGCACTTCAAGGCTACATCCATGATATCGGCGGGCCGACAGCAACTTCCGCCGGCCGTCCTGCGATTTGCAGGAGGGAAAGGGCCTGTGTAAGGGCAAAAAGTGCCTTGCCCCCAAGCCCTGCAAGCAGTTGAAGGCGGATCAGAGCGAGTATCTGGATATTCTGCGCTCCGTCCGTTCCATAGAGGGAATTAAAAAGGTGTTTATTCGCTCTGGCATCCGGTATGATTATCTGTTGGAGGATCAGGACGACAGCTTTTTCCGGGAGCTGGTGGAGCACCATGTCAGCGGCCAATTAAAGGTTGCGCCGGAGCATTGCTCCGCTGCCGTGCTTGATAAAATGGGCAAGCCGCATATTGAAGCATATCTGCGCTTTGCAAAGCGCTATTTTGACTATACAAAGCAAATCGGTAAGGAACAGTATCTTGTGCCGTACCTCATGTCCTCCCATCCGGGCAGCACACTGAAGGATGCAGTGGAGCTAGCGCAATTTTTGAAGCGGGAGAGGTTGCACCCAGAGCAGGTGCAGGATTTTTACCCCACGCCGGGCACAATATCCACCTGCATGTTTTATACCGGCCTGGATCCTTATACGATGGAAGAAGTCTACGTTGCGCGCACGCCGAAGGAAAAAGCGCTTCAGCGCGCACTGCTTCAGTATTTTAAGCCGCAGAATCATGCGTTGGTGGAAGAAGCGCTTCGCCATGCGGGCAGGCCCGATCTGATTGGGAATGGAGCAAATTGCCTCATCCGCCCACAGGCGGGAGTAAAGAAGCATTGCGGCTCAACAAAGAATTTACAGAATCATCAAAGGGGGAAAAGGCAGAATGGCCAAACGAAGAGCGGGCAAAGGCGCGCGAAAAAAGCGCGCCGTCCTTAAGATACTTGGCGTAATCCTTGTGCTGGTCTGTGGGTTTATTACCGTGGCGCCTCAGCTCAACTTGCCGTTTTCCGTGCCTACCTGGCAGGAGATTTTCAGCAGCGCGAAGCTGACGGAACTGTCGGAGGCGGCAAAACAGCCGCTTTCCGTCCACTATCTCGACGTTGGGCAAGGCGATTCCATCCTCATCAAATCGAATGGGCTCAATGTGCTGATTGATGCGGGCGAACGGGGCAATGGGGAACGAATCGTCTCCTATCTGGAAACACAGGGCGTAAAAAGCCTAGATTATGTGATTGCCACGCACCCGCATTCCGACCATATCGGCAGCATGGCGGATATTTTGGAGAAAATTCCGGTTTCAAACGTCATCATGCCGCGACTGGCACAAAAGAATACGCCTACCACAAAAATATATGAGAATTTTTTGCAAGCTGTTAAAGCTTCCGGCGCGAGGGTGATTGCCGCAGCCCCGGGGCAAACCTACAAGGGTGATCGCGCTGAGATGACCGTGCTCGGCCCTTGTCAGCAGGATGACGATCTCAATAATATGTCCGTCGTCGTGCGGATTGATTTTGGCTCGACCTCCTTCCTTTTCACAGGGGATGCGGAAACGCCGAGTGAAAACGCAATCATGAAAAAGGGGCTGGATGTTCACGCTGATGTGTTGAAGATGGGGCATCATGCAGCCGAACCTCCTCTGGGAAAGCGTTTCTGGAGCAGGTATCCCCGGCTTTGTGCGTGATTTCCTGCGGTGCGGGCAATGATTATGGACATCCGCACGAGGAAACGCTCGAAAAACTGGAAAAGCGGGGAATTACGCCTTTTCGGACGGATCAGGACGGCACGGTTGTGATCGGCAGCGACGGCGATACTCTTTATTGCGCAACGGAAAAGTCAGGCCAGGAGCTGACGGCCAAGCGGCAGGCCGCTTAATACGCAATTTTGCAAGGCGGCCGGTGGACCGCTACCCTATTATAAAAGGAAGAGAAGGGGATGCAAGCTTTGTCTACTCTGATCATTGACCGCTTTGAAGGCGATTTTGCCATTTGTGAGCGGGAGGACTGCACGATGGTTACCATCGAAAAAAGCCGGCTACCCAAAGGCGTTCGGCCCGGCAATATTTTAAAAATAGAGAAAGATGGAACGATTCGCCTGGATGCAGAGGAAGAGCTTCGCCGCAGGGAGATGATTTTCAGGATGCAGGAGAGCCTATTTGAAAATTCGGACGAGGAATCCATATGAACATCCAAATTTTACGAGCTTCAAAAAACGATATTCCTCTGATTCATGAAATGCAGGTGTCGGCGTTTATGCCCCTGTTACGTAAATATAAAGATTACGATAGTAGCCCGGCTTGTGAAACACAGGAGCGCATTACAGAAAAATTTGGGGAACCTACCACCCCTATTTCTTGATTCTGTGCGATGACAAACGTGTTGGCGCACTCCGTGTGGTCAGAATCGATGAAGCATCATGCCGGATAGCACCCGTATTTATAATTCCGCAATATCAAAAGAAAGGGATCGCGCAGAAGGTGTTTGCTTTGCTGGAACAGGAATATCCGAATGTCATGCTTTGGAAGCTCGACACAATCCTTCAGGAAAAAGGGAATTGCCATCTGTACGAAAAGCTCGGTTATCATCAAACCGGAAAAATCTATCACAAGAATGATGTGCTGGACATCGTGTATTATGAAAAGGTGTGTTAAAATCAACTTCTAAAAAATTTGTCCTTTTCCCTCGGAAATCTCCTTGACTTTTTCCAACTCGCATAGTATGATGTATGAAGTTCCGTGCTTTAATAGCAAAAAGCTTTAAAGCACAAAACTTTAAAGCGTTATTGATTGCGGTGGAAATTGGTTGTTGAGGGAGATGATCCGGGTGGAAAATACTGCGCTGTGGGTGACAATTGCGGTTTATATCATTGCAATGATGGTGATCGGCATCTATTCGGGGCGCAAATCCAAAAGCATTGCCGATTTCACGGTTGGCGGGCGTAATGCGGGCGCTTGGCTTTCCGCGCTGTCTTATGGCACCGCGTATTTCAGCGCGGTCATGTTTGTCGGTTATGCCGGAGGCACGGGGCTGCAATATGGACTGTGGGGGATCGCGGCCGGCATCGGCAACGCGGTTTTTGGCTCCTGGCTCGCGTGGCGGGTGCTTGCGCGCAGAACGCGCGATGTTTCCGCTCGGCTGAAGATTAAAACCATGCCGCAGTTCTTCGACGCCCGTTATCAGTCGAAAGCAATGAAAACCTTCTCAGCGGTGGTAATCTTTATTTTTTTGGTTCCGTATTCCGCTTCCGTATATAAGGGGCTTGCCAGCGTTGCGGACGTATTGCTCGGCATTGATGTGACGGTCTGCATGGTGATTATTGCTGTGGTGGCAATTCTGCTTTTGTTGCTTGGCGGCTACGTTGCGCAGGCGCGTGCTGATTTTGTGCAGGGGATTGTGATGATGTTCGGCGTGGCGTTGCTCATCTTTTTTGTGCTGCGTTCAGAGCAGGTCGATGGCTTTGCGGGCCTTGCGGCCTATGCACAAACCGCTGCTGGTCTCCCGAAGCTTTCAACTTCCCAGGCTCTCTCTCTCATTGCCACCGTGCTGATGACGAGTTTCGGCACCTGGGGCCTGCCGCAGATGATTCAGAAGTATTTTGGCATCAAAGATGATAAACAGGCAAAGCGCGGCATCGTGATTTCCACGTTCTTTGCTCTGCTTGTTGCGGGCGGCGGGTATTTCATCGGCTCCCTGTGCCATTTGTTTTTCACGAAGGAAACGATGCCTGTGCAGGATTACATCGTGCCGACGATGCTCAAGCTCGTGCGTATGCCGAGCGTTTTGCTCGGCGTTGTGTTGGTGCTGCTGATCGCCGCTTCCGTTTCGACGCTGTGTTCCATCACGCTTTCCGCGGGCTCGACACTCTCAATGGATCTCATCAAGGCGCGCCTCAAGCCCTCCATGACGGATAAAAGCGTTTCCAGCCTCACAAAGTTCTATGTGTTATTTTTGTAATCGGCTCCTATGTGGTCGCCAATACAGATACGCCGATCCTCGATATGATGAGCTATTCTTGGGGAATCATATCCGGCTCCTTCCTCGCGCCGTATGTGGTGGCGCTGTATTGGAAGAGGATGAACCGCTCCGGCGCATGCTGGTATGTGGAGCGGATTTCTCATCGCGCTGGTTCCCGCCGTCAGCAAGCTTCTATCGCTCGTAGGCGTATCAGCGCCTATTGTTGCAAAGCTCGCGGGGCTTGGCCCTGTGTTCGCGGTAGCTGCAATGATTGTATCGCTTCTACTTTGCTTTGCTGTCAGCGCCATTGATAACCGCGCTAGGCAGACCAAGGTCAACACCTTTTTCTACGATGGAGTTGTAGAGCAGGAATAATGAAAAATAGCCAAGCATAAAATTACAGTCACAGATTTTCTGCGGCTGTAATTTTGGCTTATCATTTGGCATATTGCAGGAAAATAATTTGTCCAAACCGCAAAGATATGCTATAATAACGTCTACTGGACAAAACCAAATTGCATGGGCATCTAAAGCTTTTCATGCATAGAAAGCACAAAATATAACAATGAAAAGCGAAATCATCCGAGCTTCCGCCCTTGTTCAGTATCCATAATCACTAGCATTTCTTGGTGGCTTTCTAACATTCTGCGGGTTGATCCCGCTTTCATTAAATTATCAGAGGGAGCCTTTATCATGTTTTTTCAGCCAGAAATTGAAACCATGCCCCGTAGGGATTTAGAGGCGCTTCAACTGGAACGCCTGAAATGGACGGTAGATTACTGCTACCGCAATGTGCCCTTCTACACCAAAAAGCTGGACGAGGCGGGCGTTACGGCGGATAAAATCAAGTCCCTTGCGGATATCCAATACATTCCGCCCACTACGAAGGCTGACCTGCGCGATAATTACCCATTTGGCCTGTTTGCCAGCCGATGAAAAAGATTGTGCGCATCCATGCCTCCTCCGGCACAACAGGTAAGCCGACAGTCGTAGGCTATACCAAAAACGATCTTGAAATGTGGTCGGACTGCATGGCGCGCCTTGTTATGGCCGCGGGGGCGACTGATGAGGATATTGTGCAGATATCCTTTGGCTACGGAATGTTTACCGGCGCCCTGGGCCTGCACTATGGGCTGGAGAAAATCGGCGCGACCGTTGTGCCCAATTCCAGCGGCAACACGGAAAAAGCGCTGATGTATATGCGCGATTTTCAAACGACGGCCTTGGTTTCTACTCCTTCCTATGCGCTGTATATGGCGGAGACAGCGAAGGAGCTGGGCTACCCCATGAGCGATTACCATCTGCGCCTGGGGCTGTTCGGCTCCGAGGGATGCACACCTGAAATGCGCGCTCAGGTGGAAAAGGGCTGGGGGCTTTTCGCAACGGATAATTACGGCATGAGCGAGCTGGTAGGGCCTGGCGTTTCCGGCGAATGCCGCGAGCGCGACGGCCTGCATTTTAATGAAGATTACTTCTACCTGAGATTGTCGATTCTGAAACCTTGGAGCCTCAGGCGCCGGGAGAGACAGGGGAGTTGCTGGTAACCACGCTCTGCAAGGAAGGCTTGCCGCTTTTGCGTTACCGCACGAAAGATATCACACGCCTGAATTACGAGCCTGCAAATGCGGCCGCACCGGCGTGCGTATGGACAAGGTCAAGGGCCGCACGGACGATATGTTGAAAATCCGCGGTGTTAACGTGTTCCCCTCCCAGATTGAAAGCGTGCTGGTGGGCATGGAGCAGATCGGCCCCCATTATCAACTAGTAGTGCGCCGTGAAGGTTATGCGGACACCCTCGAGGTGAAGGTTGAATTGATCGACGGCAGCGTGCTGGAGAGCTATAAAGAGATTGAAGAGCTGCAAAATTACATCCGACACCGGCTGCAAACCGTGCTCGGCATCCAGTGCAAGGTGAGCATCGTCGAGCCTAAAACGCTGGAACGCTTCCAGGGCAAAGCCAACCGCATTCTTGATCTGCGCAATCAGAAATAAGTACGCAACAGAAAATATATGATACATAAAAGTGGAGGATCTCTATGAAAAAGCTGTTATTAGGCAATGAGGCCGTTGCACGCGGCTATATGAGGCTGGCTGCCGGGTTGCTTCGAGCTACCCTGGCACACCGAGCACGGAAATCACGGAATATGCCGCTAAATATGAGGATATTTACTGCGAATGGCTCCAAATGAGAAGGTTGCAATGGAGGTTGCCTGCGGCGCTGCCATCGCAGGTGCGCGCTCCTTCTGCGCGATGAAGCACGTCGGCCTGAACGTGGCGTGCGACCCGCTGTTCACCGCCTCGTATACTGGTGTGAATGCGGGTATGGTGATCGCTGTTGCAGATGATCCCGGCATGCATTCCTCACAGAATGAGCAGGATTCCCGCCACCACGCGCAGGCTTCCAAAACAATGATGCTTGAGCCTTCTGATTCGGCGGAATGCTTGGCCTATACAAAATTGGCCTATGAGCTCTCCGAGCAGTTTGACACGCCGGTGATCCTGCGGCTTTCCACGCGCGTTTCCCATTCGCGCAGCCTGTCGGAAACGGCAGAGCGTGTGGACAATGGCGTCAAAGATTATGTGAAAGATCCGCAGAAATATGTGATGATGCCCGCCATGGCTAAGGGCCGCCATGTGGTGGTAGAGGAGCGGTTTCAGGCGGAAACGGCTTGGGCGGAAACAGCTTCGATTAATACAGTGGAATACAATGATACCTCCATTGGCGTGATTGCCGCCGGCATCTCCTATCAATACGCGAAAGAAGCGCTGGGCGACCGTGTTTCCTACCTGAAGCTTGGCTGCGTTTATCCGTTGCCGGTTGAACTGATCAAAGAGTTTGCCGACAAATGCGATACCGTTTATGTGATTGAGCAGCTGGATGATTTTATCGAAACGCACTGCCGTAAGATCGGAGTAGACGTGATCGGAAAAGAAGCCTTTAGCTTCTGCGGCGAATATTCACAGGCTATGATTGCCAAGGCAATTTTTAGCGAGGAGAAGAAAAGCCTTCAGGCTGATGTAGCCATTCCGGGCCGTCCGCCCGTGTTGTGCGCGGGTTGTCCACACCGCGGCCTGTTTTATGCGCTGAAAAAGCTGAAGGTCACCGTCAGCGGTGATATCGGCTGTTACACGCTCGGCGCGTTGGCGCCGTTGGGCATGATCGATACCTGCATCTGCATGGGCGCGTCCGTTTCCGCTCTGCACGGGCACAATAAAGCGCGCGAGGCTCCAACCGCCATTCTGTTGCGGTGATTGGTGATTCTACCTTTATCCACTCCGGCGTGACGGGATTGATTGATATTGCATACAATCAGGGTAATTCTACCGTGATTATTCTGGATAACAGCATCACCGGCATGACCGGCCACCAGCAGAACCCCACCACAGGCTACACGATCAAGGGCGATCCAACCGCGGCCGTCAGCCTTGAGGCACTGTGCAAGGCAGTGGGTATTAACCGCGTGGCGGTGGTAGATCCTTATGACTTAAAGCAGACGGAGGAAGTGATCCGGCAGGAGTTGGAGGCCGATGAACCTCTGTGGTGATTTCCCGCCGCCCCTGCGCGCTGCTGAAATATGTCAAGCACAATCCACCGCTCCATGTTGACCGTGAGAAATGCACCTCCTGCAAAATGTGCATGCGCATCGGCTGCCCGGCCATCAGCATCAAAGAGGGCAAAGCGAATATCGACTTTACGCAGTGCGTCGGCTGTGATGTGTGCACGCAGCTGTGCAAATTCGGCGCGATTCAACATAAGGAGGGCTAATCAATGGCAGTGAAAAGCATCATGATCGTCGGCGTAGGCGGGCAGGGGACGCTGCTTGCCAGCCGTCTGCTCGGCAGCGCTTTGCTGAGTAAGGGATATGACGTGAAAGTATCGGAAGTGCACGGTATGAGCCAGCGCGGCGGCTCGGTTGTGACCTATGTGAAATATGGAGATCAGGTGTGTTCCCCAACCGTCGAGAAGGGTGAGGCGGATTATATCCTTGCTTTTGAGCAGTTGGAGGCGGCCCGCTGGCTGCCTTATCTCAAACCGGATGGCAAGTTGATCGTCAATATTCAGCAAATCGATCCGATGCCGGTTGTGATCGGTGCGGCGGAATATCCGCAAGGCGTATTGGATGCGCTCAAAGCGAGCGGAGCGAACATCACAGCGCTCGATGCGCTCTCAATGGCAATGGATGCCGGCTCCTCCAAGGCGGTGAATGTGGTGCTCATGGGCGTGTTGGCGCAGCATATGGATCTCAGCCGGGACGTGTGGGACCGAGCACTGGAAGAAACCGTCCCCCCAAAATTTTTGGAGATGAACAAGCTGGCGTTTTCCTTGGGTTATGATACTGCGCATAAAACGGGAAGGGATGAAACAACAGATGGATCGTTACTTTAATCCGGAAATTGAAACAGCCTCACGGGAGTATCTCTGGGCGCTCCAGTCTGCAAGGCTTATTAAAATGGTGCACAATGCATATGATCATGTGCCCTTTTATCAAAAGAAATTTGATGAGATCGGCCTTTTGCCGGGCGATATCAAAACGATTGACGACATCACCAAGCTGCCTTTTACCGTTAAGCAGGATCTGCGGGATAATTACCCCTTCGGCTTGTTTGCTGTGCCCAAAGATCGGCTGGTGCGTATCCATGCATCCTCGGCACAACGGGCAAACAGACGGTTGTCGGCTATACGCAGAATGATATCGACGTATGGGCGGAAGGTGCGGCGCGCGCGTTGACGGCGGCCGGCGCTACCAAGACGGATTCTATCCACGTTTCCTATGGCTATGGCCTATTTACGGGCGGTTTGGGGCTCCACTACGGCGCGGAGAAGATGGGCGCTACCGCGATCCCGGTCTCCTCCGGCAACACCAAACGCCAGGTGCAAATTTTGCAGGATTTCGGCTCCGATCTTTTGTGCTGCACGCCCTCCTATGCAATGTTTATCGGGGAGACGGTCAACCGTATGGGGATTGATCCCACAACGCTTCCACTGCGCGCGGGTCTGTTTGGTGCGGAGCCATGGTCGGAAAACATGCGCCGCCAGATCGAAAAATCCCTGGCTATTAAGGCGTATGATATCTACGGACTCTCCGAAATTGCAGGCCCTGGCGTTTCCTATGAATGCCGGATGCAGACGGGGCTGCATGTGTGTGAGGATTATTTCTATCCAGAGGTCGTCGATCCGGATACGCTTCAGCCTGTGCCAGACGGGACATATGGCGAGCTCGTATTCACCTGCATCGGCAAAGAAGCGCTGCCTTTGGTGCGCTACCGCACGCGTGATATTTGTGCGCTGAACCATGAGCAATGTGCGTGCGGCAGGACGCTTGTGAAAATGACAAAGCCCAAAGGCCGTTCAGATGATATGCTTATCATTCGCGGCGTGAATGTCTTCCCATCTCAGGTAGAACATGTTATACTGGAGCTGGGAATGGAGCCGAACTATCAGATTGTTGTCACGCGCGAGAATAACCTCGACATTATGGAGGTTTATATTGAAATGTCTGAAAAGCTGTTTTCCGACTCCGTGCGTAAGATTGAGGAGACGGAGCTCGCATTAAGGCCGCCATGCAGACGACGTTGGGTGTTTCCGCTGTGATCCATCTGGTAGAGCCGCAGTCCATTCCGCGTTCCGAAGGCAAAGCGGTGCGCGTGATCGATAAACGAGTGATTGATTAAAGGTAGAAAGGTGGGTTTGATATGCCAATTAAGCAGATATCCATTTTTGTGGAGAACAAGCCCGGCCGGCTGGCCGACATCACCTCTCTGGTTGCGGAAAAGGGGATTGATATCCGTGCGCTGTCCATTGCGGACACTACGGACTACGGTATCCTCCGCCTGATCGTCAACGATCCGGAGAAAGCGGAAGCCGCGTTGAAGGATAGCGGCTTGACCGTTTCTATGACAAATGTGCTCGGCATCGGCATCCCGGATGAGCCGGGCGGGTTTTCCCGGGCAATTCGTGTGTTGGCAGATGCGGGTATCAGTGTGGAATATGCCTATGCCTTCATTACCCCAGAGGTTGGTGCGGCATATGTGATCATCCGGGTGGAGAATAACGAGGATGCGACTGCGGTGTTGACAAAAGCAGGCATCAAGTTGATCGAGCAGAATGAAATTTTTGCTTAAAATGTATGGAGCAAAACCGGGAGTTCGCGATCTATTGATGCGGACTCCCGGTTTCTAATTTACTTTACATTTTTAGTCAACCACATGAAAGCGCAACGTCTTGTTATAGGTGTATTCCCTGGATTCTGAAGCGCTTTTCGTCGGTTTTAAATAAAATTTAGCTTTTATGATGATCTGATAAGCCCTGCCGGCAATGGGTCGAGCGTAATCTGCCTGCTGATGGTATTGTTTTTCTGAAACTGCTTTTCAACTTCAATTGCGTGAACCACTTCCTCCTTATCCTCAAATTGATATGTAATCACTTCCGAACTGTGAGATATATTGTAGTCTTTTTGAGATTGATTGCGTAGCTTGCAGTCGATTTCAATCGGATCATTTTCAGAAATGCTTGTGTTTTTGACCGCTGCCTCCAAGGTGAAAGTATCCGCTTCCGGGTACTGGAATGCAGGTTGACAGCCGGTAAGGCTCCCAACCAGGACGCTCCCTGCGCATAACAGAAGGAAGGATTTTCGAATTATTTCTTTCACTGTAATTAATTTATCGATATGCATTTATTACAACACCGCCCTTGATGAGGTATGCCCGTGTGCTGGTTGTAGCCTGATTAATACCAACAATTCGCGCAGTTCTGTTCCCATCTGCATATCCACCGATTGCACCGCCACCGCTATCGCCCGCAATAATTGGTTTATCAACTTCAATTGTATTACTCCATGCCATTCCATCTTGTGTCCTGTAAGCCGCACTTACACTTAGAACCTTTGCTGTCTTTTGCCCTGTTTGATAACCTCGTAAGGTTACATTTGATCCAACCACTGGCACGACAGACGAAATTTCATCCACCTTATCACTTTTATAGGAATGAAAACTTCTCATTTTAAAAAATGAACTGTCGTTTGTTCCATTACACTGTCTGGCAACAACATCTCCTATATGCCAAATACCAGATTTCACTTTATCACCAACGGTATACCCATGCCCACATGTAATAATACCATAATATCCTCTGGAGTTACTCCACATCTGTCCAGCCGGACTGGAGTAAATCGATCCATTGCCTATTTTTGACGTTCCGTTAATTGTTGCAGTTAGCTGAATAGTATCATTTGGATCCAAAATTCATATGCTAACATATCTTTTTTATATTTATCGGGTAACATTTCTTCGACACGATTAATATCGTTTTTATCAAAGATACTAATCCGTACTTTATTATTAACTATGTCAACGCAAAATCTATCAATCATGCTGAACGTATTAAAATTATCATATAAGTAATCGTACAATTCATTGAGTTCCTCATTACTATATTTAACTTCTTTAATAAGTAAGGAATCAACAATTACTTCGCCAGATTGTTTTAGTAGTTTTCCTAAAGGCTTTTGCGTTTTAGCTGCATATTTAGCATACGAATTACTGTTTTCTTTAAAGCAAATGGTGAGATTTCCACGATCATCTAAATACATTCCTCCATATTCTCCATTAGTAAAATCAGAAAAATCGTCAGTTCAAATGCACTGAGAATGATTCCATTTGGACTAAGCGATTTCGCTTTGGCGATCTCATCCTGCAGGGGTGTCTCTTTACAAGTGAATCCCAAATATTCAAACACATCCTCTTCCGAAAGATATAAGGCTTCTTGTTCAAAATTATTTTGCGATAACAGCGAATTATTGCTTGCGTAAACAGAAAAGCATACAAAGAGAGTAATTATTGACAGAATTAACGCTATTACTTTTTTAACATTTTTTGTACTCATCTTAATTCCTCCAATTTTCAGTCGAATATTTATTAGTTGTAAACATAGGTTACATAATTCTCTCCCCTTATAATACAATATATCCTCATAAATGTCTTTAATATATAAGTAAATTTTACTATATTGCAAATTATAAGTCAATGATTTTTATGTTTTTTGGTTGATATGTTGATTATCACCTTCCAACATTGTACCGTTATATTTTTTATAAGTGTTGCATTGACTATTGCATCTATGGAGGCTATAATTTTTCAGGGGAGAATTGCATTTTCTCCTCCATAAACATGGGAGGTTACCTGTGTTTGACATTTTTTATAAAGGAGTTTTGCATCATGGCCTATCGTTTTATCCTCAATGAGACAAGCTATCACGCGCGGGTGCTATCCAGGAGATCGTCACGGAGATCAAAGCGCGCGGCTTTCAAAAAGCGCTGATTGTCACCGATGCAGATCTTGTACGTTTGGTGTTGTGAAAAGGTGACTGACCTGCTGGATGAAACCAGTTCGCCTATGAAATTTTGATCAGGTGAAGGCAAATCCCAGCGTTGCCGTTGTGCAGGCTGGTGTGGAAGCCTTTAAAAAGGCCGGGGCGGATTATATGATCGCCATTGGCGGTGGTTCCCCGCAGGATACCTCCAAGGGTATTGGTATTATCATCAATAATCCGGAGTTTGCGGATGTCGTTTCCCTTGAGGCGTGGCGCCCACAAAGAAAAAGAGCGTTCCGGTCATTGCCGTTGCAACGACTGCGGGCACGGCCGCAGAAACCACCATCAACTATGTGATCACGGATGAAGAAAAACGCCGCAAGTTCGTTTGCGTTGACCCGCATGATATCCCGGTTGTCGCTGTTGTTGATCCGGATATGATGAGCAGCATGCCCAAGGGGCTAACTGCCTCCACCGGCATGGATGCGCTGACCCATGCGATCGAAGGCTATACGACGCTAGGCGCTTGGGAGCTTGCCGATACGTTGAATCTGAAGGCGATTGAGCTGATTGCCCGTTCCCTACGCAAAGCGGTTGAAAATGATTCGGAAGGCCGCCGCGATATGGCGCTTGGCCAATATGTGACTGGCATGGCCTTTTCTAATGTCGGCCTTGGCGTTGTGCACGGCATGGCGCATCCCTTGAGCGCTTTCTATGATACCCCGCATGGCGTGGCAAATGCCGTTCTGCTGCCATATGTGATGGCGTTCAATGCAGAATACACCGGTGAGAAGTTCCGTGAGATTGCGCGTATGATGGCGTGGACGGCGTGGATAGCATGACACAGGAGGAATACCGCAAGGCTGCGATTGATGCGGTGCGCCAGCTTTCCATTGACGTTGGCATTCCGCAGACGCTTCGGGAAATCGGCGTGAAGGCAGAGGATCTTGATGCATTGGCAGACGCCGCTATGGCGGATGTTTGCACGGGCGGCAACCCGCGCCCATGCACAAAGGACTTAGTACTTGGCGTGTATCAAACAGCCTTTGGCGCATAACAAAAATTGCAGATAAAATAAGATTGGCCCCGCATCCACTTCAGCAGGATGCCGGGGCTTTTATTGATGATAAAATAGAGAATTAAAAAAAGCGGAGCGATTGAAACATGCGGTTAAAATCTATTTCCTGATTGCTTATAATATAGGTGGTGCGTTCCATGATGCTCGCGCCGCCATGGTCGTAATCAGCGCCGCCATGGTCATTTGTGACAACAATCAGCCAATCTTCCGTGTCATAAGTCGATCTGGATTCCACCGCCTTGAGCAGGCCATAAAGATGTGTATCGTTGATTTGCATCGCAGCGCGGTAGAAGGGATTATAGTTGCCGAATTTGTAGTTATGGCCCGTATGGTCGCCAATTTCAAAGATGGAGAAGATCAGATCTGCGCCGTTGGGATCCCGAATCTCTTTGAGTGTGCGTTGCTGTATGTTGAAATCAACGCCGTCATCCTCAATCAACTCGAAATCAACAGGCAGATTATTTTCCTTGCAATATTGGATTTCCGCAGCATAGGTGCCGTTTGTTTCATTGAAATGCCCGCTCCAGAGGGTAAAGAAGGTCGCTTTATTGACTAGGCCTTCCTGCGCCAAGCGCGTTTGGATTGTAAGGGTATCCAATGTTTTGATGATCCCGTTATCAGTAATGCCGTGCACATCTGCCCACTCTCCGGTTAAAATCGACGCCCAGCCAGGCGCTGTGCTCGTTGCCTGTGTGTTGGCCGCTGGATAAGGCACGCCGCCGCAATAGCCGATGTAAGCTTTACCGCCGTTATTGAGCAGCTTATACACGCCGCTTCGTTCGTTTTGGGGATCAATATTCGCAAGTCCATCGCACCGGGAACCGTCCCAGCCCATAATGAGCGCTTTTTTTACGGTTTTCCCGTCTGCAAGTGGTGCGCGAAAGTGCGCTTCCACGAGCTGAAAAATTTCAGTTTGGGGGATCGGTTCATCCAGCGTATTTTCAAATATCGTCAGAGAATCCATGTCCTTGTAAAATCTAGCCTCGTCCAATTGGACGAAATTCGGCAGAAACATGGTGATCACGTTTGAAAGCAACAGGATAACTGTCGTGACAAGCTTAGATACAATCAGCCCGGTTGGCATAAAAAAGCCTCCTAATTTGTATAATTTGTTTATAAATAATTATATCAAAATCCTCTCATTTGTCAAATATAAATTAAAATAGAATTGGATTCCTTCATCTGAAATGAAAGAAGAAATTTGGGTTATCCTAAATACAAACAATCATGCGAATAGAATCGTTTGGAAAGGCGGTTAAAAAAATGGATCAGGAACGAATTGAATCCGTCGTGGGCAGGCAAATTTTTGACTCACGCGGCAACCCTACGGTTGAAGCCTGCGTTACCTTGCGGATGGTACGCAAGCTTGTGCGAGCGTGCGTCCGGCGCATCGACCGGCATGTATGAGGCTTGTGAATTGCGGGATGGCGGGGAGGCATATGGCGGCAAAGGCGTGCAGCAAGCGTAGATAATATTAATGCCCATATTTGCGGCGCGCTTAATGATATGCTTGTGACCAACCAGCA
>ENA-OQEN01000564-OQEN01000564.1-human-gut-metagenome-genome-assembly--contig:-NODE-564-length-16045-cov-6.157872_pt1 | contig 16045 bp, 18 predicted proteins | sample MGYA00242791_ERZ504627 | MGnify/ENA primary metagenome ERZ504627 (study PRJEB26092, sample SAMD00036316) | human gut metagenome | host: Homo sapiens | study: EMG produced TPA metagenomics assembly of... | reverse complement strand
GTCCCAGGTCCGCCACCCGGCGCAGCAGGTCCCGCCACCAGGACAGGTCCTCCGTCTCCCCGGTAGGGGGTGCCCGTCAGCAGGCAGGCCTCCGTCACGTTGGGCACCGCCACATGGCCCGGGCCACCACCCGGCGCATATACCCGGGAAAATCCGGCCCGAAGCCGGCGTACAGCCGGCGCCGTCGGCCATGGCCGGGTCCACGAACAGCAGGGTATCCGGCCCCGCCAGCAGGTCGAAAAACCGGCAGACCTCCTCCGTTTGCAGAGGGGAGGCCAGATAGCCGGTGCAGATGGCGTCCAGGGTCACGTTCTGGCTTTTCCAGTGGCGGGCGATGGGCAGCAGCTGGTCCGACAGGTCCCGGCTGATGAAGCCGGGGAACATGGTGTGGGTGCTGAGCACCGCCGTGGGCACAATGGCACACTCCACCGCCATGGCGGAAATCACCGGCAGCGCCACCGTCAGGGAGCAGCGCCCCAGGCAGGAGATGTCCTGGATACTGGCAATGCGTTTCATAAAAGGTCCTCCGTGCGTACAGTTCCTTCTCAGTGTAGCACATCCGGCGGCTCCGGGCAAGAAAAACCGGCGGACGCAAAGGCGTCCGCCGCAGGATATGCCGGAGGATATTCTATTTTTTCAGCAGCACAAAGGTAACGCCCCGGTTTTCCGCGTCCAGGTCCCGGTCCTGCCGCAGGCGGGGACACACGGCCAGCCACCGCCGTGCCTCCTCATTGAATATAGTGAATTCCTCCCCGGGCAAAAAGCACAGCTCCTGCTGCCGCAGCCAGGTGCGGCAGGCGGTGCGCAGCCGCCCGCCCCTTCCGGAGGAGCCGTATCCGTGGATCAGCTTCATGGCCGGGGTTCCCAGATGACGGGCCGCCTCCACCTCCGTCGCCAGGCGGCGCAGAGCCTCCGCCGCGTCGGGCCGTCCCAGCTCCAGATTCAGTTCCCGTATGGGCTTGCTCATGCGTCTCCTTCATCTGTGTCACAAAATAGCGGAAGATCTCCCGGGCGTCCGGGGCGTCCTCCCGGCACAGGGCATAGCTCTGCCGCTCCGGGTGCCACTGGACCCCCAGCACCGGCAGCTCCTGATGCACCACGGCCTCTGTCACGCCGTCCTCCGCCCATTGCACCGGCCGCAGGGGCTCTGCCAGGCGGTCCGCCGCCTGATGGTGGCAGCTGGTAACGGCAGGGTGCTCCCCCAGCAGCCGCGCCATGATCCCCTCCGCCCGGGTGGGGTGCACCATATCGCCCCGGGGCAGCTGGTGGCCGGAAATATCCCGCAGGGTGCCGCCCCAATAGACGTTCAGCGCCTGCATTCCCCGGCAAATGCCCAGGATGGGCCGCCGGGACCGGACAAAGGAATCCACCAGGAACGTCTCCGTTCCCGGCAGCGGACCCCGGATGTCCCCGCCGCCGGGCAGCAGCAGGCCGTCGCAGTCCAGGCTGCGGTACAGGTCCCGGCACAGCACCACCCTGGCTCCGGCAGCCTCCAGCGCCGCCGCATAATTGCCGTATTGGCCCGGCACGCCGTACAGGAAAACAGCAGGCTTCATCGCATTTCCCCCCCTCCATGCATTACATGCGCGGAGGGAAGAAATTATGCCTACCAGTCTGCTGCGCCAGAATGACCTTTTTGTAGCTGCGGCGGAAATACAGCAGCTCCGCTGCGCCGGTAATGGCCCAGGAGAAGATATACAGCAGATACAGGGACGTGATGGTGCCGAACCAAGCGAAGATGGTGTACACCCAGATGACCCGGAACACACAGGAGCCCATGACCACGATAACCGTGGGCACCACGCTCTTGCCGATGCCCCGGGAGGCGGCGATGCTGGCGTCCATCAGGGGCGACACCACATAGGAAAAGCTCATGATCCGCAGCCGCTCCATGCCCGCGTCGATGACCCCGGTCTCGTTGGCAAACAGAGACAGGAAGCTGCGGCCGAACAGCAGCAGCAAAACGCCGCATATGGCCCCCACACCGGCGGCATAGCACATGCTCACCAGATAGCTCTTGGTAATGCGCTGGGTCTTGCCCGCGCCCCAGTTCCGGCTGACGAAGCTGGCGCAGCCGGTGTAGAACGCCGCCATCATGTTGAACAGCAGGGTATCGGCGTTGGCGGCGGCCGCAGCGCCGGACACCGTTACCGCATCGAAGGAGTTGACGCCCACCTGGACAAACAGGTTGGCAATGGCGAAGATCGCGTTTTGCAGACCCGTGGGGATGCCGATGGTCAGCACCCGCCTGGCCTCCTGCGGATGCACCCGCAGCCTGGACAGGCACAGACGGCAGGCGTCCTTCCGCCCCAGCAGGTGCAGCACGATCAGCAGAGCCGACAGGCACTGGGCGATCACGCTGGCCACGGCCACGCCCTCGGCGGCCATGTGGCACCGGATGACGAAGAACAGGTTCAGAATCACATTCAGCACACCGGCGACGGACAGATACAGCAGCGGCCGCCGGGTGTCGCCCATGGCGCTCATAATGCCGTTGCCGCAGTTGTAGATGGCCATGGCCGGCATGCTCAGGGCATATATTTTCAGATACAGAGTGGCTCCGTCAATCAGCTCGTCCTTGGTATGCAGCATGGTCAGCATAGGACCTGCCAGCAGCATGCAGATCAGGCACACAATGATGCCGAAGGCGGCGCACAGCACGAAGGACGTGTGGACCGTCTTTTCCACCCGCTCCCGGTCGCCCATGCCCAGGCCCCGGGCCACCGCCACATTGACGCCGCTGCCCATGCCGATCAGCAGCCCCGTAAACAGCGACACCAGCAGTGTGGTGGACCCCACCGCGCCCAGGGCGCGATAGTCGGCAAATTTACCGGCGATGGCCACGTCACTGAGGTTGAACAGCACCTCCAGCACCTGGGTCATCATCAGCGGCAGGCTGAACAGCAGCATATTTTTCCACAGGGACCCCTCCGTCATGTTGACGGACAGCGCGCCCCTTTTGCGATTTTCTTCCATGGAACACACCTCTGATCTCAAAAAAACTTGTACACAATGGGACAGTATAACACCGCTTTTTCCGCAAAACAACCCCCTGCGAACACATATTTTCCTATGGAGAAAGCTCTGGGAATTGTGCACAATGATGGGAGCCATATTTTTTTATCCGCCCCCTTGACAACGTAACACTGTTATGCTATCATCATAACAATGTTACGAAACACTGTTACGTATCCAAAAGCGACGGGAGGAACGATATGGATCAGGAGTTGATCTCAAAAAAGGAGCTGCTGGAGACGTTTGGCATCTCCTACGGGGCCCTGTACCGGTGGAAGCGGATGGGGCTGATTCCGGAGGCGTGGTTCCTGCGGCGGTCCACGTCCACGGGACAGGAAACCTTCTTCCGCCGGGACCAGATCTGCCAGCGGGTCCGGCTGATTCTGGACAACAAGGAGCACCAGACCCTGGACGAGCTGGCGGCCAGTCTGGCGGAGAAGCGTCAGACCGTTATGGCCCGGCGAAAGCTCATTATTGAAACGGCCTATGGCCGCAGGGAATTTCCTCTGGAGGAGGTCCGCCGCGCCGTGGTGGCGGAGGGCCAGCGCCAGGAGGACGTATTGGAATTATTGAAGGAGGTCACATTATGAACGAGAAGATGGATATGAGAATTTCCGGCAGCAGCACCATGCCCGGCGGCGAATACGACCGGGTGTCCATCAGCGGCAGCGGCACGGTCCAGGGAGATCTGCGGTGTCAGAGCCTCAGCTGCTCCGGCAGCGCCCGGGTTCAGGGAGACGTGGACTGCGCCGGCGAGGTTCGCAGCAGCGGCAGCAGCAAGGTCACCGGCAGCATCACCTGCGAGAGCCTCGGCTGCTCCGGCGCGGTGAAATGCGAGGGCAGCATCCTGTCCCGGGGCCGGATCCACAGCTCCGGCGCCATGAAGGTAAGCGGCAGCCTGGAGGGCGGCGAGGTAGACGTATCCGGCGGCCTGGAGGCGGCGGACATCCGCTGCCAGGAGCTGCGCTGCTCCGGCGCCATGAACGTCTCCGGCGGCGTGGAGGCGGAAGCCGTCCGCATTTCCGGCATGGCCGGCATCCCGGGCCTGCTGAACGCGGAAACCGTGGAGATCGCCGCCAACCGCGGCATCCGGATCGGCAGCATCGGCGGCGGCAGCATCCGCATTTATCAGCCCCAGCAGAAGTCCCTGCTGGGCCTGTTCCGCAGCAGCTGCTCCTGCGCCCAGGCAGGCGATATCGAGGGCGATGACGTGGACCTGGAATACACCCAGGCCGACGTGGTCCGGGGACGCCGGGTCCGCATCGGCGAGGGCTGCTCCATCGGACGGGTGGAGTACAGCGAGAGTCTGGACGCCTGGGACGGCACCGTGGGCGAGGCCGTCCAGACCGGTGAGTGATATGGAGCTGCTGTACGCCGACAAGCGCATCGCCGTGGCGGTGAAGCCCCCTGGTATCCTCAGCACCGACGAGCCCGGCGGTATGCCGGAGCTGCTGCGCCGCCAGCTGGGCACCCCCTGCATCCGCACCGTTCACCGGCTGGATGCCGCCACCGGCGGGGTCATGGTGTTTGCCCGGTCCGCCGCCGCGGCCTCCATCCTGTCCGGCCAGGTCCGGGACCATCAGTCCGGAAAACATACCTGGCCGTGGTCCGGGGTGACCCGGGACACAGCGGGACATGGCGGGACCTGCTGGGCCGCGACCCGGTGCGGCGGCGCACGGTAGTGGCACAGGAGCCGGGGCCGGACGTCCGCCCGGCGGAGCTGGATTTTCAGCGACTGGCCTCCCGGGACGGCTTGTCATTGGTGCACATCACCCTGCATACCGGCCGCACCCACCAGATCCGGGTGCAGTTTGCCAGCCGGGGCTTCCCTCTGGTGGGAGACCGGAAATACGGTGGCGCCGGGGACGGCGAGACGCTGGCCCTGTGGTCCTGGCGGCTGGGCTTTACCCACCGGAAACGGGACGGAGCATGGTGTTCACCCACCAGCCCCGGCCGCCTGGCCCTGGACCCTGTTTCCCCTGCCGGAAACCGGAAGATAAGCCGCTCAGGGCGCGCGGCCCCGCGCCGCGCGCCCATTTTCGGATTTCGCGGGGAAAAATTTATTTTTCTCTTGACAGAGCCCGGATACATATGGTATCATGACAAAGCTGACGATTTCGCGGAGGGCGCATGCGGGTGTAGCACAATGGCCAGGGCACCAGCCTTCCAAGCTGGGGATGCGGGTTCGATTCCCGTCACCCGCTCCACTTACTCATGCGCCAGTAGCTCAGTTGGATAGAGCAACTGCCTTCTAAGCAGTAGGCCAGGGGTTCGAGTCCCTTCTGGCGCGCCACTTCTTTACTGGAGCATATCGGCAGCGTCCCTTGCGGTTTCATATGGTGGGTGTAGCTCAGTTGGTTAGAGCACCGGATTGTGGTTCCGGGTGTCGAGGGTTCGAGTCCCTTTACCCACCCCACTGAATATCAGGGATTGGGAGCGATCCCAATCCCTGATTCCTTTTCTCCACACAGGGGTGTAGCCAAGTGGTAAGGCAAGGGACTTTGACTCCCTCATCCGCTGGTTCGAGTCCAGCCATCCCTGCCACGCCTTTTCGGATGCCCCCATCCTTTTTGTATATGTGCCACGCTCCGTTAGCTCAGTCGGTAGAGCACCTGCCTTTTAAGCAGGGTGTCCGGGGTTCGAATCCCCGACGGGGCACCAAAAAGAAAGACACGCTTGCGCGTGTCTTTCTTTTTGTATTTGACGTTTTTCCCGATAAAAGCGAATCCCATTCGTAATATTATTCAGAAATATCACTATCCGTATTCAGAAACCGAACACGATCCCCACCACGGCGGAGGCCAGGATGAACACAATGGGGTGCAGGCCCTTGGTGGGCTTCACCCAGCGGGTCAGCGCCAGGATCACCGCCGCCAGAGCCAATGCCTTCCAGTTTACAATCGCCAGGCCCGTGGCTCCGGTGTTCAGCAGGGTGATAGCCACCACGACAGGCCCGCTGCGGCACCATGGCCGTGGACGCCGGGCGCAGCCCGTAAAATGCCGCCTCCACATACCGGTTGTGCCGGAAGGCCTTCAGGAATGCCGCGATTATGAGGATCACGATCACCGACGGTGTCACCAGGCCCAGAGTGGATACGATGGCCCCGGGAATGCCCCGGGTGACATAGCCCACATAGGTAGCCATGTTCACGCCGATGGGGCCGGGGGTAGACTCGGACACCGCCAGCATATCTGCCAGCTGGGTGCGGGTAAACCATCCGGTGCGGTCCGCCATGTCATACAGAAACGGCAGGGTGGCCAGACCGCCGCCTACGGCGAACAGGCCGGTTTTGAAAAATTCATAAAACAGCTGCAAATAGATCATGACCGCTTCGCCCCCAGATTCTTAATGAGAAGTCCCGCCACGGCTGCCGCCAACACATAGATAATGGGCGAGAGCTTGGTGAACACCGACAGCGCCAGGATCACCAGGAAGATCACCAGGCCCCACACGTCCCTCACCGCGCCCTTCCACAGCTTCAGCACGGCGTTGAAAATCAGCACGCACACGCACACCCGGATCCCGGCAAAGGCGTGCTGCACCCACGCCAGGTGGGAAAACGTGGTGATGACGCCGGCCAGGGCCGCAATGATCACCAGGGACGGAAACACCACGCCCAGGGTGGCCACGATGCCGCCCAGAATGCCGCGGCACTTCTGGCCGATAAACGTGGCGGTGTTCACGCAATGACGCCGGGGGTACACTGGCCGATGGCGAAATAATCGGTCAGCTCCTCATCGGTGGCCCATCCCTTGTTTTCCACCACCTCCCGCTGCAAAATCGGCAGCATGGCATAGCCGCCGCCGAAGGTCATGACCCCCACCTTGGCAAAGGTCAGAAACAGGGTAAGCAATTCCTTCAACAAAACACACCTCCTGGAATGTCCGGGCCGCCGCATTTCCCATAAAAAGGGCCCTGCGATACTGTATACCAATCCCGGGCGCTGTCAATTGCCATTGCCGTAAAATTTTGGCGGTTCGTCTTAAAATAAACAGGCATTTTATCAGAAATTCCTTGCTTTTCTGCCGAAAACGGTATAGAATATTCGGGAAGATTTTCTGGGAGGACTGGATCAACATATGAGCAACAACCCCTATAAGACCCGCGAGGGCGGCGCAACCGTCACGGTTTTCGTGCCCTACGACTGCAACAACCACTGCCCCTTCTGCATCAACAAAAAGGAATACGCCGACTGCACCGGCTTCAGCCTGGACGCCATTCTGGAGAGCATCCGCACCATGGACGCCATCACCCCCCGGTGCGATTTCGTGTTCACCGGCGGCGAGCCTCTGGCCAATCTGGAGTCCCTGCAAAAAATGCTGGACGCTATCCCCACCACCCACAAGGTGTATATCAACACCACCTTCCCGGTGCAGACCGGTTCTACACCGCCGAGGAAATGCTGGACTTCACCCGACGCAACCGGGACAAGATCACCTGCATGAACATCTCCCGCCACCTGGTAAAATACGTGGAGGAGAGTCCCGACCAGGTGCTGGGGCAGATTGCCTGCCCCACCCGCATCAACTGCGTGCTGTACAAGAAATACCCGGCGGAGAAGCTCCCCCAGTATGTGGAGCGTTTCCTGCCCTATGGCATCCCCATCCAGTTCCGGTATGACTATACCGAAACCACGCCGGAGAACCTGTATGACCAGGATCACGACCCCATTCTGCAGGACCTGAAGCGCCTGTTCACCTATCGGGGGCTGGACGGCTGCCGTATGCGTAACGGCTTCCACTTTGAGTACAAGGGCCTGCACATGACGTACCACAAGACCCTGCCCTATTCCACCATCGTGGAAAAGGGCGACGATGGCGTGACCTATGACATTCTGTATGATATTCTCATCAAGCAGAACGGCGAGATCCACTCCGACTGGACCGGCGTGAAGATGGACGTGGAGAAATACCGCCGCGTGACCTTTGAGCCTACGATCTGCGGGTGCTGGACGGCACTGTTGATTTCTGAAAAAAGCCTCCTGACCGTTCCCGGTCAGGAGGGATTTTTTATTGGCTGCACAGGGGGCGCAGGGCCGCCAGCAGCTTGTCATTGTCCTCCGTATTGCGGACGGCCAGGCGCAGGTACTGCCGCCCGCCCAGCTTAGCGGACAGATCCTTCACCAGGATGCGGCTGCCGATCAGCAGCTCCCGGGTAACGGCCCGGGAGGACAGGCCGCCCAGCAGCTCCACCATCAGATAGTTGGCCTGAGACGGGATCACCCGCAGGTTGGGGAGTTTCTCCAACTCCGCCCGGAAGCGGGCCCGCTCGGCCCGGATGCGGTCCAGGGACTGGGCATAGTCCTTTTTATACTTCTCCTCGATCTGCATATAGAACTCGGCAAAGGAGTTGATGTTCCAAATGGCCACGTCCTTTTTCAGCGCATCAATAAGCTCCGTGTCGCCGGAGGCCAGAACACCCAGCCGCAGGCCGGGCACGCCATAGGACTTGGAGATGCTCTTGACCACATACAGCCGCTTGTGGGCATCCAGCAGCTCCTGGCGGATGAAGGTGTTGTCCGCCTCGTCGGCAAAGTCGGCAAAGGACTCGTCCACGATCAGTCGGATCCCCTTTTCCTCCGCCCACCGGATCAGGCGGCGGACATCCCCGGCAGGGATATAGTTGCCGGAGGGGTTATCCGGGTTGATGAGCACCAGGTTGTCAATGGCCTGGCCGCCAAAGAAGGCCATCAGATCGTCGGCGGTATACCGGAAGTCCGGCCCCGCGGGGTAAAGCAGACATTGGGCCGGTCCTGACAGCGGTTGGGATACTCCTCAAATGTGGGGCGGATGAAGCCGGTGGCCCCCTCCAGCCGGGCCATCAGGGCCTTGATCAGCTCCGCCGCGCCGTTGCCCACCACGATATTGTCCTGGTGAACGGCAAAATTCTTGCCTGCCAGCAGGGCATTCACCCGCATGCCAGAGGGATACTGGGTCAGCAGCGGGGTGAAATTGGCCTGGATCTCGTCGATCAGCCGCTGGGGCGGGAAGTAGGGATTCACCAGATAGCAGAAGTCCAGCAGCTGGGGATAACGCCAGTAGCCGCCGTAGCGTCCCTGCATCAGGCTGACCTTGAAGTCCGGGTCCTGGGCAAACATGGACGAGGCGATATCCAGATCCTGGATGTCGTCGATCTCGTACCAGAGCTGGCCGTTCAGGCGCTTGGCCCGGATCTCGGGGTCATCCAGCATGGTGATGACCCGCAGGACCTGCTCATAATATTCGTTGTTGCCCAGGGCCTTGGAGTACGCCTCCAGGAAGGGGACATAGTGGGTCTGGGAAAAGTGGCGGCCGAACTTATAGATATTGACGGTCTTATAGTACTCGCCGGCCTCCTGGAACTTGAAGCTCTTCCCCGGAACGAAGGACTCGATGCTGTCATCTGCCCCCAGCTTCACGCAGGTGCCGTCCATCCAGCTCTTGTACTTGTCCACCAGAGCCAGCGTCTCCCGGGGGTCGTCCAGCAGCTGGTCGATGACGGAGTCCTCAAAGATCAGATCCGACTCAAACAGCAGGGTATCGTCCTGACAGAGGTAGTCCTTGGCCAGGGCCAGCGAATAGATATTGTTGGTCTTGTCGTAAATGGGGTTATGGACATAGACAATAGGCGTCCGGATGCCCAGGGTGTCGATGTACTCCATGAGCTTCTCACCCTCATAGCCCACCACGATGACGATGCGGGACAGATGGCGGCGCTCGATCTGATGGAGCATCCGGTCGATCAGGCCACACCGTTGACCTGTACCATGCACTTGGTCCTGTCCTGGGTCAGCTCCTTCAGGCGTTTGCCCATGCCCGCTGCCAATATGATTGCCTGCATATGGTCTCCCCTTTTCTGTCTGGAGTTTTGGATGCCCTATTATACCCCATGCAGTGGAAATGTGCAATGGCAGACAGGCGAAAAATGCGAAATTCCGGGTCCGGGCCATTGCATTCCTCCCGGCAGTATGATATGATAGAGAAAAAAGAAGGGAGCTGAAAAGATGAACATGATCTCCTGCTGAACATCTGGCGCAATATGCTTCGGGCGGCGTTGACCGCCTGGTTCGTTGTGCCTTTTCGCGGGAAATCGGTTCATCTCTCGGCTCCATGCATGGTGCTGCCCTGCCCTTTTGCGGGCACAGTATGTGCATTTGGCTGCGGGAATCGTTTCCCGCAGCATTTTGCTATAGGAGGCATAACCATGTCCTTGATTCAAGTATCCAACCTGACCTTCTGCTACGAGGGCAGCTGCGACAACATTTTTGAAAACGTCAGCTTCCAGATCGACACCGACTGGCGGCTGGGTCTCACCGGCCGCAACGGCCGGGGAAAAACCACCCTGCTCCGGCTTTTGCAGGGAATGTACCCCCACCGGGGAACCATCCGCGCCAGCGTGGGCTTCGACTATTTCCCCTACACGGTGCCGGACCCGGAGGAGTGCCCCCTGGAGCTGCTGCCGGCCATCTGCCCGGAGGTGCCCCAGTGGTGCTTTCTGCGGGAGCTTGCGCCGCTGGAGGTCCCGGAGGAGGCACTGTACCGCCCATTTTCCACGCTCTCCGGCGGGGAGCGGTCCAGAATTCTGCTGGCCATGCTCTTTTCCCGGGACAACCGCTTCCTGCTGATCGACGAGCCCACCAACCATCTGGACCGGGCAGGCCGGGAGCTGGTCAGCCGCTATCTCAGGAGCAAACGGAGCTTTCTGCTGGTATCCCACGACCGCGCGTTTCTGGACGGCTGCGTGGACCACATCCTCTCCATCAACCCCGGCGGCATCGAGCTCCAGCGGGGCAATTTCTCCTCCTGGTACGAGAACAAGCAGCGCCGGGACGCCTACGAGCTGGCCCAGAACGCCCAGCTGAAAAAGGAGATCGGGCGGCTGAAGGAGGCAGCCCGGCAGTCCAGCGCCTGGGCCGACCGGGTGGAGAGCACCAAGATCGGCGCAAACTCCGCCAAGGCCAAGGGCGAGGCCGACGCCATGGGCGGACGGGCCTTCATCGGTGAGCAGTCCCGGCGCATGCAGCAGCGCCGCAAGAATCTGGAGCGGCGGCAGCAGAACGCCATTGAGGAAAAATCCGCCCTGCTGAAAAACCTGGAGACCAACCAGCCCCTGAAGCTGCATCCCCTGACCCACCACGCAAGGCAGCTGGCGCTGCTGCGGGACCTGACCATCTGCTATGGCAGCGCGCCGGTGTGCTCCGGCGTCTGCTTCCAGGTGGAGCAGGGGGAGCGCATCGCTCTCTGCGGCCCCAATGGCTCCGGCAAGTCCAGTATTCTGAAGCTGCTGTGCGGCCAGGACATCCCCCACACCGGACCCTGGAGCTGGCCAGCGGACTGGTCATCTCCTATGTGCCCCAGGACGCATCCGGCCTGCGGGGCAGCCTGCGGGACTACGCCGCCCGCTGCGGCATTGACGAGACCCTGTTCAAAACCATTCTGCGCAAGCTGGGCTTTGAGCGGGTGCAGTTTGAGAAGGACATGTCCGACTATTCCGCCGGGCAGAAGAAAAAGGTTCTGCTGGCCCGGAGCATGTGCCAGTCCGCCCACCTGTATATCTGGGACGAGCCCCTGAACTATGTGGACGTTCTCTCCCGCATCCAGATTGAGGAGCTGCTGACGGCCTTCCGCCCCACCCTTCTGTTCGTGGAGCACGACCGCATGTTCTGTGACAAGATCGCCACAAAGCTGGTGGAGCTTTGAGTGCGCAAACCGGCCCCGGCGCTTTTGCGCCGGGGCGGTTTGTGTAAGCACAGAGCAATTTTATCGCTGACCCTTGTCGTAGGGGATGCCCTCGGCCTTGGGGGCCCGGGACTTCTTGGAGGTGAAGGCCAGCACCAGCAGGGTGATCAGGTACGGCAGCATCCGGTACAGGTGGGCGCTGATGCCGATGTCGGCCAGCAGGAACACGCCGTCGCCGTTGATGTCGATGCTGGCATATGCCGCGGCGATGCACTTGAACAGGCCGAACAGCAGGGACGCGCCCGCGATGTTCAGAGGCTTCCAGTTGCCGAAGATCATAACGGCCAGAGCCAGGAAGCCGAAGCCCGCCACGTCACCGTTGGAGGAGCAGTTGGCGGTGGTCATGGCGTACACAAAGCCGCCCATGCCCGCCAGAGCGCCGGAAATGGTGACGCCGGCATAGCGCATCCTGTAGACGTTGATGCCCAGAGAGTCCGCCGCCTGGGGATTCTCGCCGCAGGCCCGCAGACGCAGGCCGAACTTGGTCTTGTACAGGATGACGGACAGGATGATGAACAGCAGGATGCAGATGTAGGTGGCCAGATAGATCTTGTTCAGGAAGGTTTCCCCAAAGAAGCCCCAGTCCACGCTCTTGTCCACGCCGAAGGTGGACTTTTTCAGCATGAACCAGCTGGCAGAGTCGCCGGTGGCCATTTGCAGGGTATTCTGGTTGGCGATGATGCGGATCAGGAACAGCACCAGAGCGGGGGCCATCAGGTTCAGCGCCGTGCCGCCGATGGTCTGGTCCGCCCGGAGGTTGATGGACGCAAAGCTCAGCAGCAGGGAGAACACCGCGCCCATGGCCGCCGCCACCAGCATGGTCAGCAGCTCCAGCCCCTGAAGGGCCACCCAGTCGCCGGCCTGCTTGGCGGCCAGCACTGCCTCGGAGCCCTGCATCAGCCGCACGAACAGCACGCCGATGAAGGCGCCGAAGATCATGATACCTTCCAGGGCCAGGTTGATGATACCGCTGCGCTCGGCGAACACGCCGGCCAGGGCCACGATCATCAGGGGCACCGCATAAATAAGCGTCTGTTGGATCAGGAACGTCATGCCTGGTCGCCTCCTTCCTCCGTCTGAGCCGCTATCGGCTCTGCCGGTTCCGTGGGTTCCTCCGCCGGTGCGGCGTCCGCCGCCGGGGCGGCAGTCTCCTCCACATGGGCGTGGGGCTTTTTCTTCCGGGACAGCATCATGCGGATGGCCAGGGAGAAGGCGGACAGATACACGATGACGGAGATGATCACGTCGGTGATGTATTCGTTATAAGCCGTCAGGTTGGTCAGCTGCTGGCCCACGATGTTCAGCATGGCCATGAAGATGCCGGTAAACACCACGGCGATGGGGTTGTTCAGTGCCAGCAGGGCCACGGGGATGCCGTTGAAGCCCACGGCGGGCAGGGACTGATAGGTGGACCAATAGAACTCCGTGTTGCCGGACAGCCAGTACAGCGCAGCGCCGGCGCCGGCCAGCGCACCGGCGATGGCCATGGACAGCACGATGTTGCGCTTGTCCCGGATACCGGCATAGCGGGCGGCGTGGCGGTTGGCGCCGCAGGCCTTCAGCTCATAGCCCAGGGTGGTCTTGTTCATCAGGATGTACATGGCGATGGCGATGACAATGGCCACCAGGATGCCGCCGTTGACCTGGGAGCCGGGGAACAGCACGTCCAGGCCCAGCTTGGGCGTGGCCACGCCGTTGAAGGTGGTCTTATAGATGTAGCCGGACTTGGTGCTCTCGGTGAGGTTCTTGAAGCTGCTGATGTCGAACATCCAGGTCACCAGGTTGGCGGCGATCCAGTTGGTCATGATGCACGCCAGCACCTCGTTGATGTTCAGCAGGGCCTTTACCAGGCCGGGGATCGCGCCCCACAGAGCGCCGGACAGGCACCCGGCCAGGAAGGCCAGCACCCAGATGACGCCCACGGGCACGGACTCGGAGGGGATGGACAGGGCCACCATCAGGGTGACCATGGTGGAGATCAGATACTGACCGGGGGCGCCGATGTTGAACAGACCGGTCTTGAAGGCCACGGCCACGGAAAGTCCCGTCATGATCAGGGGCGTTGCCCGGAACAGCATGTTGCCCAGGTTCACGGCGTTGAAGCCCCAGGTCAGGGTACCGGCGGCGTCCCGGCCGGTGCTGAAAATACCGGCAAAGATGATGCGGATACCATCCACGCGCCGGTCAGAGAGATCTTCTCATTGCACAGGCCCACGATGAGCACGGCGATGCCGCCCACCAGCAGACCCGCCAGAATGGAGATCAGGGATGAGAGCACCTTTTTGGTGCCGTCTTTTTCGTAAAGCGCTGCCAGTGCGTTCTTTTTCATGCCTGGTCACCTCCCATATCATCCCGCTTGGCGCCGGACATGTACAGGCCCAGCTCGGCCACGGTGGTGGTTTTCGGATTCAGCTGGCCCACAAGCTGGCCCTCGTACATCACCAGGATGCGGTCGGACAGGCTCATGACCTCGTCCAGCTCCAGAGACACCAGCAGCACCGCCTTGCCGCGGTCCCGCTCGGCCACCAGCTGGCTGTGGATATACTCGATGGCGCCCACGTCCAGGCCGCGGGTGGGCTGCACCGCCACGATCAGGGACTTATCCCGGTCCACCTCGCGGGCGATGATGGCCTTCTGCTGGTTGCCGCCGGACATGCTGCGCACGATGGTCACGGAGCCCTGGCCGCTGCGGACATCGTATTGGTCAATAAGCCGCTGGGCATATTCCCGGACGGCGGCGTTCTTGATGAAGCCCGCCGTCTGGAACTGGGGCTCCAGATACCGCTGGAGCACCATGTTCTGCTCCAGGGTAAAGTCCAGGATCAGGCCGTGCTTATGCCGGTCCTCGGGGATATGGCTCATGTTTTCGCCCCGGTGGCGGATGGAGGCGTGGGTAATGTTCTTGCCGCACAGCTCCACAGTGCCGCCGGTGATTTTGTCCAGGCCCGTCAGGCCCTGGACGAACTCCGTCTGGCCGTTGCCGTCGATACCGGCGATGCACACGATCTCTCCGGCCCGGACCTCCAGACTCACGTCGTGGACGGCGTCCCGCTTGTGCTGATGGGAGGCCACGCACATGTGGCGCACCCGCAGCACGGGGTCCTTGGGCTGGGCGGGCTCCTTCACCACCTGCAGCTGCACCGGGCGGCCCACCATCATGTTGGACAGCTCCTGCTTGTTGGTGTCGCAGGTGTTCACCGTGCCACATAGCGCCCCTTGCGCAGAACGGTGACCCGGTCCGCCACGGCCATGATCTCGTTGAGCTTGTGGGAGATGAACAGGATGGACTTGCCCTCCTTGGTGAGGCTGCGCATGATCTCCATGAGCTCGTCGATCTCCTGGGGGGTCAGCACGGCGGTGGGCTCGTCGAAGATGAGGATCTCGTTGTCGCGGTACAGCATCTTCAGGATCTCCACGCGCTGCTGCATGCCCACGGTGATGTCCTCGATCCTGGCGTCCAGGTCCACCCGCAGGCCGTACCGCTGGGACAGGTCCTGCACCTTCTGCCGGGCTGCCTTCTTTTGCAGGAAGCCCATTTTGGTGTCCTCCGCGCCCAGGATGATGTTGTCCAGGACGGTGAACACATCGATGAGCTTGAAGTGCTGGTGCACCATGCCGATGCCCAGTGCCGTTGCGTCGTTGGGGTCGTTGATCTTCACCGGCTTGCCGTTTTTCCGGATCTCGCCCTCCTCCGGCTGGTACAGGCCGAACAGGACGGACATCAGCGTAGATTTGCCGGCGCCGTTTTCGCCCAGCAGGGCGTGGATCTCACCCTTGCGCAGCTGCAGGGTGATGTCGTCGTTGGCCTTAATGCGGGAAACTCCTTGGTGATGTGAAGCATTTCGATCACATACTGGGGAGATTGCTCCATGCCGCCACCTACTTTCTCTCATTTTCTGTCTGCCGCAATCGTTTCCGAGGCGGACAGTATAACAAGTTTATTATAGCGTCCAATGCAGGGAATTGCAAGAACGAACCGGAAAATAGGGCGGTATTCACAAAAATTGTCCCCCTCCTCCGGCAAATAGACGGAAAAACGCCGCCCAAGCGGACGGCGTTCTTTCCGGGAGCGTGTCAAAATTTTTTTGACACGCTCCGTAGCATTTTCAGAACTTCCATAGAAGTCCTGAAAATGCGGTGATTAAAAACGAAAGACACCCCTGATGGGTTTCTTTCGTAACGATCTTCCTTTCCGAAGCCGGCGGCCGCCGCACTTTTTGACCGTCTGACGGAAACGCCGCCCAAGCGGACGGCGTTCTTTCCGGAACAAAAAGAAGGAAAACAATAAAAGGATGGAAAGCGGATTTACTTG
>ENA-OQEN01000563-OQEN01000563.1-human-gut-metagenome-genome-assembly--contig:-NODE-563-length-16050-cov-1.602462_pt1 | contig 16050 bp, 25 predicted proteins | sample MGYA00242791_ERZ504627 | MGnify/ENA primary metagenome ERZ504627 (study PRJEB26092, sample SAMD00036316) | human gut metagenome | host: Homo sapiens | study: EMG produced TPA metagenomics assembly of... | reverse complement strand
CCGCACAAGCCGTATACGCCCACATTTGCGCCCCCCATTACCAGCTTGCGCCATGGACGGCGTGGCCCTTGAAGCGGCGGTGACCTTTGGGGCCACGGAAACCACCCCGGTGGTGCTTTCGGCGGAACAGTACCGCTTTGTAGACACAGGGGACCTGTGCCGGAAGGCTGCAATGCGGTGGTCATGATAGAAGATGTGGTGACCCTGCCGTCAGGCAGATCCGGCTGCATGCACCGGCAGTGCATGGCAGAACATACGCCAGATCGGCGAGGACATCTGCGCTGGGGAAATGATCGTATCCTCTTTAGCCCCATTACGCCCGCAGCCATCGGCGCCATGATCGCCGGCGGCGTCTCCCGGGTGAAGGTGATCCAAAGCCCTGTGGTGGGGATCATTCCCACGGGGGATGAAATCGTGCCGCCGACGGAAGATCCGAAGCCAGGGGATATTTTGGAGTTCAACTCGTCTATTTTTTCCGGGATGCTGGCCGGCTGGGGGGCAAAGCCCAAGGTATATCCCATTGTAAAGGACCAATTCCACCAGATACGCGACCAAGTGGCGGCTGCGGCGGAAGCCTGCGACATCGTGCTGGTAAACGCGGGCTCCTCTGCGGGCAGGGAAGATTACTCCGCCTCCGTCATCCAGTCCCTGGGAGAGGTATTCTTCCACGGCATCGCCATCAAGCCGGGCAAACCGGCTATCCTGGGGCGGATCGGATGCAAGCCGGTATTGGGCATCCCGGGATATCCGGTCTCCGGGATCATCGTCATCGAGGAATTGCTAAAACCCATCCTGGACCTATGGTTCCATACCGATACGGCCCGCAAGCAATATGCTACCGCCGTGCTGACCCGGGGCGTGGTGTCCGGGCTAAAATACCAGGAATTTGTCCGGGTCCGGGCGGGCATGGTGGGGGATCGGCTGGTAGCCGCCCCATTGAGCCGGGGCAGCGGCGTTGTATCTTCGTTTATGAAGCGGACGGCATTTTGGAGATCCCCCAGGGCCAGGAGGGCTTTGAGGCGGGGGAATCCGTGAACATCCGCCTACTGCGGCCTATGGACCGGCTGCAGCATACCCTGATGACCATAGGCAGCCACGACCCCATCCTGGACGAGATGAGCGACCTGCTGCACAGGGCGGACCCGAGGCTGTTTATGAGCTCGTCCCATGTGGGTTCCATGGGCGGGATCTTTGCGGTGCGCCGGGGAGAAGCCCATTTGGCCGGGGTGCACCTGCTGGATGAGACCGATGGCAGCTACAACCGCTCCTTCATAAGGAAATATTTCCCCAATGGGGGCGTCAGGCTGGTGGAGTGCGTAGGCGCGAGCAAGGCTAATGCTGGCCCCGGGGAACCCCTTGGGGATCGCCGGCATAGAAGACGTGGCCAGGTGCAACGCCCGGTACGTAAACCGGCAAAAGGGCAGCGGCACCCGGATCCTGACGGACTATCTGCGCAAGGAAAAAGGCATCCCCACAGATAAGATCCGGGATTATGAACGGGAGGAGTTTACCCATACCGCCGTTGCAGCCCAGATCGCATCCGGGTCCGCCGACGCAGGCATGGGGATCTATTCGGCGGCCAAATTGTATGGGCTGGACTTTGTCCCCGTTTGCATGGAGCAATATGACCTGTTGATCCCGGACTATGCCTGGGATACCCCCATGCTACAAAAGCTGCTGGAGATCCTGGGTTCCCCTGCATTCCAAAAAAAGGTGGAAGCTATGGGCGGATACCGGCTGGAGCATCCTGGGAAGGTGCGGGAGCGGTTTTAGCATACTGGCCCGCCCCCCAAAAACATAGGGCCCCATACCGTGGCGATGGGGCCCTGTTCGTTTGGATAAAAATATGCCCGCCCAAAGGAATAGGCGGGCATATTTACACAGCAGGGGGCGCTGGCTGGGGGAAGGCCCTTCCTGGAAAGCCTTACGCCAACGGGCGACCGGCCAGCCGATCTGCCGGCGGGGCGGTTACGCCTCCTCCAGGCTCTCCACCTTGAAAATGACGGGGCGGAGGCCATCGGTACAGGATGCGATGATGCAGCCGGGCTTTTTGCTATTGGGGAATTCCGCGTGGAACATAACGGAAATGATCTCCCGATGGATGTCGGCCCAGGCCCAGGGGCAGAACCCCGCGGGCATTTCAAAGCCGTCCACAATGAATACGTCCCCCTCGTTAAACCGGTAGCAGGGCGGATAAGAGGCTTTCTTCTCAGGGAGCAAATAGCGTCCACCAGGTCCTCGTGATAGAGCTTTTTTAGTACGGTTATTTTTACTTTTGCTGGATTTTGCGTAGCCATTTCCATTCCTCCTTATCATTGGCCGCCATGACGGTCCATAATGAATTTTACGAGCAAGGCGATCCCATATACGATGGCCTCGTCGTTAAAGTCAAACTCCTCCGTATGGATGTGATGGAGGGGGGCGCCTTCCTTGGTAATGCCCAGCCGCACGAACGCGCCTTCCCCCACCTGGGACAAAATATCGGAAAAGTCCTCTGAGCTCATGACGCTTTCCAATGGATCGATGGAGTCCGGCCCGAATAAGCTGCTCCAAGCGGCCTTGAGCTGCTGGATGACCTCGTGGGAATTCACCAGGGGGGCGGGGCCATGCTGAAAGGCAACGCTTGCAGAACACCCGTTTGCATCGGCGATCCCCTGGACAACCCGGTGGATCTCCTGCTGGATCTGCTGGCGCACGGCTGCGTCCTGGGTACGGATGGTCCCGGCGATCACCGCTTCTTCCGGAATGATATTGGGCGCGGTCCCAGCATGGAACATGCATACGGAAAGCACGGCGGGACGCTTGGCGTCGATACGGCGGCTGGTGATCTCATTGAGCAGGGTCACCCCATGGGCCGCGGCGTTCAAGCGTCGGGGACCCGGTGGGGATAGGCGCCATGGGCGGAACCCCCTTTGAAGGTTACGGTAAACGAATCTGCGGAGGCCATGTAGGCCCCGGAAAATACGCCCAGATGGCCCAGCTGGCATTCAGGCCAGCCATGCAGGGCTACGGCGCAATCCACCGTTGGATTGGTTAAAATGCCGGCCTTGAGCACCGCGTGGGACCCGGTCCCCGTTTCCTCCGCCGGCTGGAACAGGAGCTTTATGGTGCCGGTAAGCCGGCTTTTTGTTGGGCCAGGAGCCTGCCGGCCCCCAAGAGGATGGCTACGTGGCCGTCATGGCCGCAGGCATGGGACACCCCCGGCACCGAAGAGGCATAGGGCACGCCGCTTCGATCCTGCATGGGCAGGGCGTCGATGTCCGCCCGCAGGAGGGTCACCCGTTCATCCGTCCTGCCGGCTTCCCCGCGGATGATCCCCATCGCCCTGTGGGTAGCCCCAGGGGTTGCTCCTCTATGCCCCAGCTGCCCAGGGTCTCCTGGATCAGCTTCGTCGTTTCAAACTCCCCATCCGCCAATTCCGGATGGCGATGGATCTTGCGGCGCAATGCAATACAATCTGCCGCTACCTCTTGGGCTTGCTTCAAAATAGAATCCATATCCTTTATTCCGCAAGATAGGCCTTGCGTACTTCCTCGTTGCGCATCATTTCTTCCCCGGTCCCCTCGATGACGATTTTGCCCGTCTCCAACGCATAGGCATAATCGGCAATTTCAAGGGCCATGCCTGCATTTTGCTCCACCAATAAGATCGTCATGCCGCCGTCCCGCAGCTCTTGGATGATCTCGAACACCTCTTCCACAAACAAGGGGGAAAGGCCCATGGAGGGCTCGTCCAATAGAAGCATACGGGGGCTGGAAATCAGGGCCCGGGCAATTGCCAGCATCTGCTGTTCGCCGCCGGAGAGGGTGCCAGCCATCTGCTTATACCGCTCCTTTAGCCGGGGGAACCGGTTATATTGTTCTTCGATCCGGGTTTTGATTAGGTGCCGGTCGGATATGGTGTATCCGCCCATAATCAGGTTATCCTGTACGGAAAGCTCAGAAAAAACCTGCCTGCCTTCCGGGATCTGGGAAATCCCCATCTTCACCACATCGTGGGGCTTTACCTTTGTAATGTCGTTCCCGTCAAAGGTAATGCTTCCGGAGCGAACAGGCAATAGGCCGGCGATGGTTTTCAGGGTGGTGGTCTTTCCAGCGCCATTGGCGCCGATAATGGCCACGATTTGCCCCTTTTCTACCGTAAGGCTGATCCCTTTGATGATTTCGATATTGCCGTATCCGCAGTGGACTTCAGACAAGGAAAGCATCTCTATTCACCCCCCTTAGTTTGAAAATGCTTTAGGCTGCCATACAGGGCAGTGGCACGCTGAAACTCCTCCTCACAGTAAAACAGATCCAGTTTTTCATCGATGACCTTTGCGGCTTCCACGCAGAACATGGCCGCATCCCGGATATCGTTTTCTTGGTTGGCGCCGGTGGCGCAGCCGGGGATCACGCTGGTGGCGGTGATGGCTAAGCCGATGACCGGGGCGTCGGTGGCGCAGGCGGCTTGCAAAATGCTGTTGATATGGTGCAGGTCATTTCCATAGGGGGTGATATCGTATTGGCTCAGGGCGATGACCCGGGGCAACTCCCCGGAAACATAGCCGGCCAGATCCAGCAGCTTGGCGCTGACCGGCAGGATATACCCTTCTTTGACCGTTGGGGTAATGGCGATTCCCCGGCTATTTAAAATCCGGTTGCCCTTGGTGGTATCCACAGAGATAATCGCTTCCATATCCCTGGAGACTTCCATCTCGTTCATGGTATCGATATCCACGGGCGAACCCATAAAGGGAACCGGGATATGGGGATGGTGGGCGCATTGGGCAGATATGTGTGGAAATGGAAACATCCCCAGGGAGCATATCCCCGTGGGCGCGCATGCGCAGCAACCGCAGGCCGCCGCCAAAACCGCAATACATCCATCTGCATCGGAGACCATTCCAGTGATAGCGGGGCGTGCGCCTATGCCGCCCAACCGGCCGACAAATCCCAGGGTTGGCACAGCGCCGCCTTTTTTTCGGCCATGGGTCCCTGCAATGGACAGATGCACAAAGTCCGTATGGCCTTGCGCGCCTTCCACACGCTTCACCTGTACATCGTCGCGCCATTTTGGGTCAAAAATGCCGCCACGTCATTGCCAGTCACTTGTCCTTCTAACAGCTGGATAATATCCAATACTTCCTTTAACACAACAGATTACTCCTTCTTAATTATAATTACGCTGCGTTTCCTTGTGTCCAAATTTACCAAGATACGCCTCGACAACTTTGGGGTTGGCCGCAACAGCCGCAGGCAGCCCTTCGGCGATTTTCGTGCCATGGTCCAGGCAGGTGATCTCATCGGCCAGGCTCATAACCACCCGCATATGGTGTTCAATGATTAGGATCGTAATGCCATATTCGTCCCGCAGCTTCTTGACCTTTTGCACCAGGTCCGTGGTCTCTGTGGGATTCATCCCCGCAGCGGGCTCATCCAGGAGGATGATTTCAGGGTCCAGGGCCATAGCCCGGGCGATCTCCACCAGGCGCTGCTTTCCATAGGGCAGGCTACCTGCTTGCGTGTCCCGCTCTTTGGAAAGCCCCATGAAGGAAAGATACTCCAGGGCTTTTTCCCCCCGTTCCTTTTCCAAGGCCCGCTGCTTTTTATTGGGGAACATATTTGGCAGCAGGGATATTTGGAATTCCTTTGTTGCCCCACGATCACGTTGTCATGGACGCTCATGTTTTTGAACAGGCACAGGGTCTGGAAGGTGCGGCTTATGCGGCCCGCCCGATCTTATAGCTGGGGAAACCGGTGATGTCTTTTCCCTGAAACTCCACCGTGCCGCTATCCGGGGTATAGAACCCGGTGATCACATTGAAAAACGTAGTCTTACCCGATCCGTTTGGGCCGATGATGGCGTGGATGGAACCCTTTTTTACCGCGATATCCACGCTGGACAATGCCGCAAGACCGCCAAAGTTTTTACAGATGGAATGGGTTTGAAGAATAGCGTCTGCCATACTATTTCTCCTTTCTTGCGGCCGTCAAAACGCCCTGGGCTTTTTTGTCCTTGCGGGCCTTGCAAAAACTTTGCAACCGCTTAAAGCCCCCCATCACGGCGCCGCAGATCCCACGGGGCATAAAGATGATCACGATCACCAGCATGATCCCGTAGATAATGAGCTGATAATCATTGAAGAACCGGAACATTTCCTTGGCGAAGGTCAGCAGGAGCACGCCAACCACCGGGCCTAGGATAAAGCCCATACCGCCGGCCAGCACCATCATCAAATAGGACACCGACTGGGTGAAGTTATAGGTATAGGGGGAGAGGTACCCGTTTAAATGGCGTTCAGGCTTCCGGCGATGCGGCCAGAACCGTAGAGATCACAAACGCCTGTACCTTCATGCTGCTGGTGTTGATGCCCATGAACCCAGCGGCGATCTCCTCCTGGTTGACGGCCTTATAAGCGCGGCCCACTTCCGAGCGCACGTAATTGGTATACATGAAATATATCAGGATCACGGTGGGCATAATTAGCCAGTAGTAGCTTAGGTCGTTATCCAGGGCGACGCCGAAAAAGGTGGGGGAAGGGATGTTTTTAAACCCTTCCGCGCCGCCGGTCAATTCCGTCCAATTGATGAGGACCAGCCTTGTGATCTCCCCGATGCCGATGGAGCGATGGCCAGATAGGAACCGCTCAGCTTCAAGGTGGGCTTGCCGATCACATAGCCCAGCAATCCGGTGATCAAGCCGGATAAGGGCAGGGCCAGCCAGAAGGAAAGGCCCAGCTTTACAGTGAGGATGGCGGAAGCATAGGCGCCGATGCCGTAGAATGCCGCGTGGCCAATGGAGATCTGCCCGCAATAGCCGGTGAGGATATTCAGGCCGGCCGTGAGGATGGAAAGGATCAGCACGGTATTCACCAGGTGCATATAATACTTATTGGTGACCACAAAGGGGATGACAAGCAGCAGCACCACCAGCCATATACCGGGATGTTTTTTGAAAAGGCTAAGCATCTTTTTCATATTTTTTTCCTACCCTTCTCCTTTCCTCCAAGAATCCCGTTGGGCATGGCCAACAATACGGCAATGAGGATAACAAAGGCAATGGCGTCCTTGTATACGGAAGAGATATAGCGGGCGGAGAGATTTTCCGCCAAGCCCAGGACAACGCCGCCGGTAATTGCGCCGGGGATGCTGCCAAAGCCCCCCAACACGGCTGCGGCAAAGCCTTAAGGCCCGCCAGGCGCCCATTTCGGTTTCCACATAGAAAATGGGGCCGATCAAAACGCCGCCGATCCCGCCTAGGGCCGCGCTGATAGCGGCGGCAAGGGAATCCATTTTTCCCACGGGGATGCCCATCATGGCCGCGGCATTGCGGTTTTGGGCGGTGGCGCGGATGGCTTTGCCCACCTTGGTCTTATGGAAGAAAAACTGTAGGACCACAATGGCCAATGCGGCAATGCATAGGACCGCCAAATATGCCGGCATGATCTGGATGCTGCCGATATAAATGGGGTCGCTGCCGAATACCTGGGATAGGGCATTGCGTGGGAGCCCCAAATAAGCTGGGCCCCGGCCCGGATGGTAATGGATATCCCTATTGTGGCGATGATCAGATTGAGGGCCGCATAATTTCGCAGGGGGCGAAAAATGCCTCGTTCGATTATTACGCCAAATAAAGCAGATGTGAGCGCCCCCAAAACGATGGCTGCGGCATATGGGACCCCCAGGTTCACATAGGTCAACCCAAATACAGCGCCCAGCATATACATATCCCCTTGGGCAAAGTTGATCAGCCGCAGGGAGTTATAAGTAATGGTGTAGCCTAAGGCCATCAACGCATATACGCTGCCAATGGCACAACCACTTACGATGATCTGAAGCAATTCAACACCATTAAACAACCACAATCACACTCCATTCCTCTAAAAAATCAGCCGCTTGCAATTGCGGGAAGAACAAGCACGCTGCTTTGATGTTCCAGCTCCCGGTCTAAGCCGCCGGAAACCATGGCGTTCCTACCGTTGACCACAACATAAAATTCATTGAAATCGTCGTTCTCTCCAAAAGCGATGGGTAGCTCATCTTGTTCTTCCAGCCGTTTCATCAGATCCCGAACCGTGGACCCCATCGGCAGCGTTTCATGCCGCTGCCGTATGGATTGCCCGCAAGCGCGCCCAAATACCGATAGGGTTATTTCGATTTCTGCCTGTTCCATTTATTTTTGCTGCGCGCCCCGCTTGATCAGCAGGGCCAGCTCCGCTACATGCTTGCCGATCAGCTCGGCGGATTTCATACCCACTTCCGTGTCGTTTTTTACGCAATCGGGCTCCTTGCCGCCCATGCCCCAGCCAGCGCGCCAATATAACCGATGTGCTTGGCGCCTACCACGCAAAAATCATTGATGATGAACCAGTCGTTCAAGGCTGCCAGGGTATGCTCTTGGCCGCCGTTGCGGTCGTAGCCAACGGCGATGGAGCGCCGACGCACTTGCTCCAATCCGGGGCTTGGTGGTGGCTTCCGGGAAGAAGTTGGCCTTGAGCAGGGAAGTGGCACGCTCCATATAGGCCCGCATCTGGGAATTGATGCCGTAGAAATAGACGGACGCCCCAAAGATCACCCCGTCGGGCATGGGGTCATAAAGAGGCCGGAACAGCTCGTCCCAATCGTCCTTGAGCACGCACTTGCCAGTCCGCACACAGCCCCGGCAATTTAGACAACCCCGCACGTTTTTCTGGGCAAGGGATATAAACTGGGTTTCCACAGATACCTCTGGGGTCTCTATGCTTTTCGCGGCTTCTAAGGCATGTTTTACCATGACCTCCGTATTGGCATGGCGGGGGCTACCGGAAACGCCGATGATCTTTAAATTCATTTGTAGAAATCCTCCTCGTTAATAATATCTTCCAAACCGTAATGCTCTACGGTTTCCCGGGTGGGCAGGCCGTTCTTGTCCCATCCCCGCAGTTCATAATACCGGTCCAGCATGCCGTCCATTTCCTCTTTGGAGTTCATGCTGGTCCCCTGGTTGTGAGGCCGCTCCAACGGTTCGTGCATAAGCCGCCAGGCAAGGTATCCGCTTCCCGCCGGACCCCTTCCCGCATGTTGAAAAACCGTTCCAGCAGGACGATCCGCCTGGAGGCTTCCGTAAGCTCCTCCGTGGTCATGGGGATGCCGGTGGCGGTTTCATACATGGCCGCCATATCTTCCGGCAGGATGCGTAGGTGGATAGGGTAGCCCGGGAGCACAGGCCCAACGCATCCGTCATGGTAAAGGCGTTTTCATGCCACTCTACGATTTCCGGCTTCATGGCCGTGGACTCGCTGACCGCATACTTTTCATCGCCGGTGATCCGCTTGATGATGGCCCGCATTTCCGGGGACAATCCGCCCTCCGCCATGCATTGCCCATAGAGATGGTCCGGCCTCTGGGGTTGGTGGCAAAGGATAAGGCGTAGCCCTTGGCGTTTCGGGTCTCCACCCTGGATTGCTCCAGGCCTTGGCCTCAATGGCCCATTTCCAGGAATCATGCCCGACGATCTTGGCGGCTTCCCGTACCCCTTCCGCCAGCAGATTGCCCAGATATCCCCGCCGGAACGCGATCATATCGATGAGGGCAAGCATGGCGTCGGCGTTGCCGAAGGCTAGCTTATAGGTTTTCCCGGTAGCAGGGTCCTCGAAGGTGTCGGGCAATACCCCCGTTCCGCGCATTCCATGGCCCACTGGATGCAGGCGCCGCAGGAGATGCAATCCAGGCCGTATTGGTTGGTCAGGTCGTTGGCGCGGAGCAAGCGTCGGTATCGGAGACCTCGCAGCCGCCGCCGAATACGGAAATCGCCTCGTATTCCGGGCCGCCGGGATTCGCTGCCCAGATAGTTTTTGATGGTTTGGTGTATCGCTTGCAGGATATGGTGCAACCAAAGCAGCTTTCTAGCCGCACCACGTTGCCCTGTTCCACCAGGGCTTGACCGCTCAGCGGGTATACATCGTCCATATGGCCCTTTTGGAAATTCCGCACGGGCAGGGTGTGGGTCTCGTTTAAGCCGATCATCCCCCCGGGTGCCGTAGGCTTATAAAAGGCGCAGCGGCCGATGGACGCGATGCTGTCCCGGCTTCCCTGGGTAACGGAAAGGAAGGCGTCCTGGTCCGCCATCTCAAGGCCGTCCCGGCCAAAGCAACATACGGCTTTTACCTTCTTCGACCCCAGCACGGCCCCTAAGCCGCAGCGGGCAGCCGTATGGTAGGTGGAACAAAAGACCCCGGCGTATTTTACCAGGTTTTCCCCGGATTGCCCGATGCAGCATACGGCAATATCCGGGCAGTCGGGGTGATCCTCGGCAATGCGCTCGGTGGTCTCCTTTACCGATAGGCCCAGGTACCGGTCCGCAGGCTCAAAGAGGATGCGGGTGTTTGTAATAACCAGGTTGATCCAGGAAGGGGATTGGCCGTGAAGCACCAGGCGTCATAGCCGGCGTACTTCAATTCCGGGCCCCAATGGCCGCCCATGTTGGCCTTGGCAAACAGGTTGGTAGCCGGGCTTTTTCCGGTCACGGTGGTGCGGCCAGCGGTGGGGGCGTTGGTGCCGCACAGTACGCCGGGGGCAAAGGCCACCGTATTTTCCGGCCCTAGGGGATCGATGCCTTTTTTTACATCCCGATATAAAAGATAAGATGTGATTCCACGGGCGCCGATGAAGCGCTTCATGTATCTTCACCGAATATTTCGACGTTATAGGTTTGATCGTCCAAGAATACGTGTAGTACCTTGCAAACATTCAATTTATGCATAAGCCTCACTCCTCGCAAACGAGCACGTGCGCAGGGCATACCAGGGCGCATTGGGCTTGCCGCCGCATAGGTCGCATTTGAACGCACAATCGTCGTCTTCATTAAAATGCATCGCATGGAAGGGACAGGCTTCCACGCATGCTTTACAGCCAATGCAAACGGCAGGATCTACCACCAGGCGCCGGCATCCGACATTTGGATCGCCCCAACGGGGCAGGCGGCAGCGCATAATGCTTTTTTACAATGCCGGCAAATGATGGGGGTACATTCCAGGGTGGATTCATTGCGGGCGATGTGGACCCGGCTCAGCCAAGGTGAAAAGGCCCCGCTATGCACCACGCTGCAGGTGGCTTCACATTGCCTGCACCCAACGCATTGCTGCGACAAGTCAATCTTTAACTTCATAGCAAAAACATCCTTGGGAAATATTATTGAAAACGAGGGGGAGTCCTGCAAAGCATTCCTCCCCCCTGGCTTAAGTTCTTGGAGTCTGGAGGCGCGGCTTACTGGGCAAGGATCTCGGTTTCGCCGGTCGTTCCATCGGTGATCCGGAACAGGAGGCAATCCTGCCGCCGTCGCCATTTTCATTGAAGGAAACCGTGCCGCTGATGGCGTGGAAATCCTGGATCTCCCGGAGGGCGTCCCGGATGGCGGTACGGTCGCTGCTGCCGCAGTTTTCAATGGCCTGGGCAAGGACGTTCACCGCATCATAAGCCAACACCACGTTGATATCGGGGGTATATCCCTTGGCCTCTTCAAACTCTTTGATGAAGTTTACGGCTTCCTCATCGGTACGGGCCGGGCTGAATCCGGAGGATACGCATAGCAACCCGTAGCAGTTTCGCCGGCAAGCTCAAAGAAATTCCCGATCGTGGCGCCGGTGGAAAGGAGGATATCCGCATCAATGCCGATTTCTTTCACCTGGCGCACGATTTGGCCGCCCTCGGTGTAATTGCCCCAGAGGATGATGGCGTCTGCGCCGGCAGACTGGATCTTCAGCAGGGAAGCGGTAAAGTCCTTGGTTCCGGTGGTATAGCCTTCTTCAGCCACAAAGGACATGCCCCGCTCTTCCATATATCCCTTGAGCAGGTTCAACCCGCCTACGCCGTAATCGTTGGTATCATAGATGACTGCGATCTTGGAATCGCCCAGGGTATCCACCGCATAGTCCAGCAGGGCCTTGGAATACACAACATCCGTGGCGGTGACCCGGAATACCCACTGGCAGCCGGAATCGGTAATGGCCATATTCACGCCGGAAGGAACGATATGGGGGGTGCCGGATTCGGTGAGCATGTCCAGAATGGCCAGGACCTCGGGGCTGTTATTGGAGCCCATGGTGCAGGCCACCTCGTCCTTGTAAAGGAACTTGTTCATAATGGTAACGGCGTTTTCAGAGTTGCCCTCGGTATCTTCAAAAATGGCGTTGAGGGTGTATTTGCCATCGCACAGGCCGCCGTTTGCATTGATCTTCTCAATGGCGTAAGAGATGCCGTCCTGCTGGCGGGTGCCGCCGATGGCCATGGTGCCGGTGAGGGGGCCGAATACGCCAATGGTGATCTCTTCGGCGTCAGTGGCGGCGGATTCGGTGCCGGTTGCCTCATCGGTTTCCGCGGGGGTCCCGCATGCGGTTAGGCAAAGTAAGGATAACATTGCTACAGCACAGAGAATAGCAATCCATTTTTTCATATTTTTTCCTCCACATTCATTAAGTTTGTATTATTTTACAAGGCAAGGCCTTGCACGCCACCATAGGATAGGATTTGTATTATTATGAATTTTATTATAAATTTACTCCAAAAAAACAGGAGCGGTAAAATAAAGAAATTAATGATCGATCCGTTTTTATCATGCAGGAATTATAGCATAACGATATGGGCGTTTCAATTGGTAATAATCACTAGTATGCATAATAATATTTATATTTTATTATGATATATCATATAATACGGATGCCGCAGGGAATTTATACAATCGATCTCCCGCCTTTCGGCCCTATTGGCCTTGCATAAAAAAAGAACGAAAATAAATTTTTCCTGGTTGCAATGAAGCAAGGAGATACGATAAAATTAACTAAGAGTTTTCAGCATATTTTTAGCCTTCTTGGAGGACCGTAATTTTGCCGCTATTTTTTACGTAGAATCATGATGCCAGAATTAAAATTAATTTTCTGATTTTTTGCATTTGAAGCGTTTAAAAAACCACGCTTTCAAGGGAAACCTAACCTTACGTTAAATTACATCTTTGTATGGTGAAACGCAATGGATATTTTAAATCAAAACGAAGAAATATTTCTCACTGTTGCCGAGGTATTTGAAATTCTTTCATCCAAAATGGACTGCGATTTTATTGCAGGTTACAATGGAATGAATAATAGATGCGAGCACATTGCAGTTTGGGAGACCCCGGACGGCACAGACTGGCTGCGGGGCCATGAATTTTTACTATCCTCAGGCTATGCCATGCACGAATATCAGCAATACCTGCCTATGTTCGTCCAAAAGATCAGCGAGCACGGGGGGGCGGCGGTGGCAATAAAAAGAGGGCGCTATCTTTCCGAATTTACAAAGGATATGCTGGAGGAGGCCAACCGCTGCAAGCTTCCCATCATCAGTATGCCCCGGGAGGCTTCCTATACGGACGTGACCGCCAAATTTTATGAAAAGCTGTTTTATAAGCGCAACAGCGCCTTGGTGCGGGCTCGCAACATCGATAGCCGCCTATTGTCCCTGGTGTTTGACTACAACAATACGGAAGAGGTGGTGGTGGCCCTTTCCAGCCTATTTGGGATCTCCATCTGCGTATATGATAACGCGTATATAGAATCCTTTAGCTGCTATACGGCGGACGGTTCCACCGGGAGGCCATGGAGGAATTCCGCAAACGGATCTCCGCCCAAAAGAACGCCCCCGCCGCGCCGGACGAGGCGCCCAATAAAGCCAACCGCACCGAGCCCATAAAGCTCTGCTTGCCTATGGGGATTTTTACGCCTTTGAATTAAGGCTATCCGATACCAGATTGAACTATCGCATGTGCGTCATCAGCTCAAACGCCTTTGACGGCCAGCAGCTAAGCGCCATAGAGCAAGGGGGCATGGTGCTTTCCCTGAAATACAATTCAGAAGAACGGACCGCCTTCCGGGAATTGCACCTGCGGCGGACGGCAACGGAATTGATGCTCAATAGCGAAATCCCCAACCGGGAATTATTGCAGAGCATTGAGGGGGACTTTACCTGGAATTCAGGGGGCATTATTGCGGGATCGTGATCAGCTATCAGGACCGATCCGAAAACGGGGATCCGGACCGCTTAAAACAATACATGTACAGCGTGATCAACAGGCTGTTCAAAGGGCAATACCTTATTACGGACCGGGGGAACGCCATATACATTTTTATCAAAGTCCGCAACAACGAAGATATCAAACGCTTTGCCGAACGGTTTGAAATGTATTTGACCCATTTCCCTGACGGAAAGCCCCGGGTAATGATCGGCGCGTCGAATATCTATAACTCCATCAAGGAGCTGCCGTCCATGTATCACGACTGCCTGGTGACCACAATGTACAGAAGCAAATCGGGACTGGTATTTTTCGACCAGGATGATGCGGCCCGGTTTTTATATCCTCTGTTTGAGGATAAATATTTTGCATCCTGCTACAATAAAACCATCGGTTCCCTCATCCAATACGACCAAAAGAACAAGGGCCTACTTGTAGAGACCTTGCAGGCGTATTTCGATAATAATATGAATAAAACGGAAACGGCCCAAGCCTTTACATCCACATTGAGACCCTGCGCTATCGGCTGAAAAAAATAGAGAAGCTCACCGGCTTGAATATGAACGATAGCAATGACCTGCTCACCCTGCAGCTGGGGATGAAATTCTGTCAAATGCGGGGGATCAACCAGGTTTTGAATTGAGGCGCCGCGGCGTCTAGGAGGAAGCCCTATGCCTTTGCCGCCCATGCCCGGCCAGAGGGAAACGGGGCGTTTGCCTGGGGGAGGCAGGCGGCTTTGGGCATAATCCCCGAACAATAGACATAAGATGATACACCCTGTGTTTTCGGAGGTGTATCATGCTGGACGCATCTTACAGCTTGCCCGGGATGTATGTTTCTTCGCGGGCTATGTGCGCGGCACAAACGCCTTTCCGCCTCCGCTGGAGCCCCAGGAGGAAAAGGCATTGATCCAAAGGCTTACCCAAGGGGACCAAGGGGCCCGCAACCTTTTGATCGAACATAATCTCCGGCTGGTGGCCATATCGCCAAAAAATACAGCGCCCCCCGCAGACCCGGACGATTTGATCTCCATCGGCACGGTGGGCTCATCAAAGCCGTTTCCACCTTTAAGCCGGATAAGGGCAACACCCTGGCCACCTATGCGGCCCGGTGCATAGAAAACGAGATCCTTATGAGCCTACGGGCGGAAAAGAAATCCGCCGGGGAAGTTTCCCTTAGCGAACCCATCGGGACGGATAAGGACGGGAACGAGATCTCCCTGGCGGAAATACTGGGCACCGACGGGGAAGACGTGCAAAACCAGGTGGAACAGACCCTATTTGGGACCCAGCTCAAAGCGGTCATGGACCGGGTCCTGACGGAGCGGGAACGCATGGTGATCCAACTGCGATACGGCTTGGATGGGTGCCCCGTCCTCCCCAGCGGGAGATCGCCAAAAGGCTGGGGATATCCAGGTCCTATGTATAGCGCCGCCGCTAATGTAAATGGAGCCCGGAAAGCCTTGTGGGACAAGGGGGGTGGGCTGGAAAAACTTGATAAACTATGCCAAAGGGCGCATCCTTTACGGTAAGGGACAATATAGACAAAACGATAAGCGGGCATTTCTCAAAAACCACAAGATCTGTACCGGGATTTTCAGGATCACATTTAGGAAAGGGCATGGAGGGGCGCGTGCGCACCAAGCAGTTCCGCCTGCGGATGCAGGATAAAGAAGAACCCTACGGGGCGCATGGTTACATCGGCGGAACCTGTTTCCTCCTACAGATCAAACAGGCTGCATTTGATCCGCGTGTGTTTCAGAATCCCTCCAGGGATGCCTGTTTTGGTGTTATAGATTCCATTCATGAACTGTTTGACCAGGCGGATGCGGGGCACGGAGGGCAATTTCCCAACCCCGAAGACCTGGCATCCATTGCCGTGGAGCGAAAATGCGGACGATTGGAATGGCGCCTAGACTGGAATAGCCCCAGCGTGGATTTCTATCTATCGCTTGGCGGGGGCCAATGTGGGATTGGGCCGTGTATCGCACTGCCGGCGATACACTTGGGAAGTTTCAGGCTGTCAAAAAGTGGCTTGCGCCACTTTTCG
>ENA-OQEN01000562-OQEN01000562.1-human-gut-metagenome-genome-assembly--contig:-NODE-562-length-16130-cov-5.945135_pt1 | contig 16130 bp, 25 predicted proteins | sample MGYA00242791_ERZ504627 | MGnify/ENA primary metagenome ERZ504627 (study PRJEB26092, sample SAMD00036316) | human gut metagenome | host: Homo sapiens | study: EMG produced TPA metagenomics assembly of... | reverse complement strand
GAAATCCGGTTCTGGTACGCCGGAGGCTGAAAACCGTACCCATGAAGTACGGAAATCACTCCTGAGAAGTACGAAAACCGGACGGTATATAGAAATACAAAGATTAAAAAGATTGATTTATATTCTAAAAGTGGTCGTCATAGAGTTTCATGCTGGGGTTTTTGTCATTATGGAACGGGCAATGCACCATTCCGCTTCGGCTGATTTTCAGCCCGTAGTGTCTTCCGGCATCGGCAGGCGAGACCTTTGCTTGATGGTGTCAATCTGTGACATCGTATCACTCCTTCGTAAAATTTCACCCAGTGCAGAAGCGCTGAGCTATGTAATCACCTGCCAAGCGAAAGAAGATTTTGGCGCTATGTAGCGCCTGCTGTGAATTTCGGAAGCGGCTTCCGAAATTCACAGCTCACCGGCCATTTTCTGCAATTCACGAACTGCTTTCACCTCCGACTGATAATACCAATCATCATCGGGATTCTTCTCCGCAAGATTTGCCGTTTTACGGATTCTTCGGATCGCATATTCAATCTCTCGGGATGTGTAGCCTTCTTTTAATGCACTTGTGGCGTAATTCGCAACGAGGACACAGGAGTCATATGACATATTATCCTGCAGCCACATACGCCCGATCTGTTCCAGTATGCCGTGCTTTCCGGCAGCACGCTGCGTTTTGTCATCGGAGTACCACAAAAGGTGGTTGTCCGGAATTTCGGAAGCGGCATCCGAAATTAAACTGACCGCCTCGAATATGTACTTTGCGTTGACTTGCGTGCGGCGTGTGCCGCCCAGGCATGAAGTCACTCCAATGTCAATTGAAGGTCTGCCCCGCTTTCTTTTTTCGGCAGCCGCTTCCAAATTTTGTTTTCTTTTTCATAATCGTACCTCCCTAATGAAAAACGAGTGAAACCCGGCCTATTTGCAAGTCTCACTCGTTTTCTTCTCTCATAATATATGGGCATGAGAGAGGACGTTTTGTTCCTGGGATCAGAAAATTGTTGAAAATTATTTTTTCGGTACGTACGTACACAGGAAAACAGCGCAGTTTCTATTCTATATGCTTGTCCAGAAACTCGCCGTACTCCTTGCTGACAAAATCCTCAAACCGCGTTGCGAGTTTCTCAATCCGCTTGGACACGGCGCTGGGGACTTTAAACCCCACCTTTTCCACAATCTCTTTCTGTGAATGCCCGGCGGCACGAAGCTCCAGAATTTTTCGGTCTGTTTCATCCAACCGATTTTTGAAATCTTCCATCTTCATCTTGTCCAGCACGCGGGTTTCAAATTCGGCACTGGGGTCGGCGATTTCGTAAAGGGCTTCTCCGCTGATGGAAGTACCGTTCTCCTTAATTTCCTCCAGAGACAGCGTTGGGATGGTACGGCTGTGCGTCCAGGAACGCATGAAGTCCCGTTTCTGGATGTTTTTTCCTGTGTAGTCCTCCGGCTGTCGGTTCTTCCAGATCTCATCAATGACCGGCTGCCAGTTCTGTTCCTCAACGATTATTTTCGTAAGATCTTCGACAAAAATGCTGAACTGCTGGAATGTCATCCATGCAACATCGTGTTCGATGGGTTCCAGAAAGAGCTCCTGAAAGCTTCCACCTTCAGATGCCTCAATCTTGTTTCGGAAATACGGAAGGATCAGGTATGACATCCGCCAGATAGGAAAGTCGCCGGAGTAATTCTGCCAGTCACCGGGGATGTCGTGATAGGTGCCGTCCTTGTGCGGGATTTGAAAGAACTGCCAGACCGCCCAGGCGTAGCAGTCCCATACCAACTCCAGAAAGCTGTCGCTTTGCAGCATTGCCCGGTACTTTTCGCTGCCCAGTACCCGACGGATGTTCCGCGGCATCTCCAGGTATGCCGGTCGCTTCTCCACCAGCTCCCGTGGCAGGCATAGAACATCCGCAGCCATGCAAGATGGCTGTCCTGCGGGATGCGTATTATGGTTTCTGGGAGTACTACAAGAAAGTCGCTGCATTGCGGCATACGATCACCTCACATGTGTAGTTGCTGTGCCTATATTCTCATTTTATGCTTACATTGTAAGAAAAGAAAGTTTATATCACGCGGACATACGAGCACCAGATAGTTGCTTGCAGCCAATGGAACGTTTAAGCAAAAAAGCCTTCTGTGTCAAAAATGTGATCCAGTTCATCGTTTGTCACGGCATGCAACACCTTATCGCGTATGTGCCCCAGAGAAAGATCAAGTCTCTTGAATCGAGATTTTCCCGCAGCATCCTTGCCCATTCGAATCAACTGCACACGACCAATGCGCTGTTCATCTCTTGCGTATGCGGCCAATCCTTTTGCCTTCGGCAGATTATCCTTGTAGTTGTCTGCGTGGGGTTCGAGAATATCAACGATGTAATCCAGCTGCGGATCACTTCTGACAATCAAGAAATCTGGATACATGCCCTTTGTCTCTCCGTTTATTTCATACGGAATACAAAGCGACCACTTTTCGCGGGAGGGATTTCGAATCCAACAGACAAAATCTGTTCGATTTGCTTCCTCCTCTAAAACGCCTTCCTCCCAATTATTGAGTTTAATCGTGGATATACCGCTATCATCTGCAAACAAGTGATTGTCATACTCCTTACCGTCGGCATCGAGTTTAACACTGATTGTTTCAGGAAGAGCGAAGTTGTGTTTACTGACAATATCGCCATCGGCAATAATATCGCTGTACTGCTTCTTAATCTTTTCAGATTTATTTACGATATACTTCCTGTACTTGTCATTCAGCTCATGGAACTTGCGCTCAGCATACTGATTCAGCTTGCCGATACAGTCATCGTCAGCAGCGAAAAGAATGCAGTCGATCTTGAAGGAATTCGGATCATCGGGATCAAAATATTTGCGGCCATATACATTCTGGAAACCGTAATTACCGAGCTTTGCATCTGCGGCACGAAGCTGTCTGTCGAGATCGCCTTCGGAGGCCGTAAAGAAATCATGAACCACTCCGTTATCCAGAGCCTCGCCGAATACATCAAATATACGGACAGAGAGTTTGAAGGAGAGCACCTTGGACGCGAGTTCTTCGTATTTTCCTTTGCTGCGGAGTCCGTCAACATATGCACGAATCATCCCGGCGACATCTTCTCGGATCTGATCGTTTGCCTGCGGGTATATATTTGTCTGCGTCAGCAATGCCGACAAGCTGAGAGCAGATTTCAGGTAGCTGTTGATCTTAACAGAACGCACCAGATATGTCAAAAAGCCCTGCTCGTTGATAAACTTGGTGACAGCCTCTCTATCAAGATATACACCGGGTATCGTTGTCTGAATACCGGGTTCTTCCGTTGGCATCTGTGGAATCTGTACGGGTGGCTTGACAGGAATGGCTGGGGTAACGATCAGTACAGAATCATTCGGATTCAGCAAACGCTTTGCGATCTCCAATCGTTTCTGCATAAACGACAGCCATTTGCTGTGGCGGTATTCGTCTGTACCATCCACATAATCGTTGTTATACTTCCAGTCTTTAGCGCCGGTATTGTAGGGAGGGTCGATATAGATGCAATCCACCTTGCCCGCATACAGGTATTCCAGTAGCTGCAGGGCGTGGTAGTTATCAGCTTCGATCAGAGTGTGCCATAAATCGCTGTCCGGAGCATTGCACACCTCTCCCAAGGGCTGGAGGTAAGGATAGATGGGATCACCCAATTCCGCCGTCGTGACAAGGTCGGCCACATCGAACTCAACAGCCTCTGCCCCGTCTTTTGGGAGACAAACAGCTCTGCCGTCGGTCACTTTCAGAACAGTATATGTTTCATTGGCCTTTCCGTCACGGACGGAGACCTTTAGCCCCTTTCTGACAGGGATATCGTACAGAGGGGTACATTCCGGAAGATGCTCCTCAAACACAAGACCGAATTTCTTCTGCTTGGTCAGCTTATCAACTTCCTGTTCAATCTTTGCGCGGAGCGCAGGATCCTGTATCTGGTTAATCAAATCATGAATTGCAGCCATAATGTACGCTCCTATCTTTGTGCGCTGAGCATTTTTGTCAGCTCTCTGCGGATGTTGTCCCATTGTTCAGGATGATCTTTGATCAGATCGTTGATATCCACGGGAATCTCCTGTCTGCATTTGGCGGCCAGGTTAAAGAAAGTGCTGCGACGATGGTCATCGGCGGGAAGCTTTTCCTCAAGGACATCGAGCATTTTTTCAAGGGTTACTCTTGGCGGGGGATTGGTTTTGCCAGTCAGAATGTCGTAGAAATAGGGCTTTTTGATCCCGACGGCAGTATAGAAGTCCGATTGCACCATCTTTGCATCGCTGATTGCTTGCGCAAGATATGCGCCAAATTCGGACTTCTCTTTTCGCTCTCTGGCCATCCGCAGTCACCTCCTCACGTCCATTTAGTATGTATGTTTACATACTAACATACCTAATTGAAATAGTCAATGAATTTCGCTTGTCCGCCACAACGGAAGACGGATTATTGATTTCCAAGAACAGGAAAACAGCACTCGACCTGCTGCACGAGTGCTGTTAATACGTTTTAACACGGATCATTTGATATTCAACTTATACTTTGCGTATCTGCCCTTGTTGACCATCTCTGCGTTTTTCTCTGCCGATAGACTGTATATATGAAAAAGCCGGCGTTATCCTGGCTTATAGGCATCCTCCTGTAAAAAAGCCGCCTGCCAAGTATCCTCGGCAGGCGGCAACCATTTATTTTACACTTCGGTCATCCACAAACCGTGGAGGTTGCAGTATGCGTAAACAGCCACTGCCTTGTCATCTCCCAGGGAGAAGGTGACATTGGGGTCATCGCCGGGCTTCAGAGCCTTACGCTGACCGCCGTTCTCCGTCTGAACATAGACCCACTCAATGAAGTGTTCGGGAGCCATGGGGTGGTTCACGGCGCCCACATTGACATTGATGGCACCGTCTTCCACCGTGACCACAGGCAGATGCTTCTCGCCGCTGGCTTCCACAGTGTTGGGCACCAGAGCCTCCATTTTCTGGCCGCAGCACATCATGGGCACGCCGGAGTCATGGATCACGCCTACCAGATTGCCGCAGTGGCGGCAGATGTAAAACTTTGCGCTCATCAATAACTCCCCCTTAATAGTTTTCCGCACGCACCTCGAAGAAGGCCTGAGGATGCTTGCAGACAGGGCAGACCTCGGGGGCCTTGGTGCCGACGACAATGTGGCCGCAGTTACGGCACTCCCACATGGTAACGCCGCTCTTCTCAAAGACGGCCATGGCCTCCACGTTGCTCAGCAGCTTGCGGTAGCGCTCCTCATGGGCCTTCTCGATGGCAGCCACACCACGGAACTGCTCGGCCAGCTCATGGAAGCCTTCCTCGTCGGCCTCACGGGCCATGCGGTCATACATATCGGTCCACTCGGCGTTCTCGCCCTCGGCAGCATGGAGCAGGTTCTCGGCGGTATCGCCCAGCTCACCCAGAGCCTTGAACCACAGCTTGGCGTGTTCCTTCTCATTTTCAGCGGTGTGCAGGAACAGCGCAGCGATCTGCTCATAGCCGGCCTTCTTGGCGACGGAGGCGAAGTAGGTGTACTTGTTCCGGGCCTGGCTCTCACCGGCGAAGGCTTCCCACAGGTTCTTCTCGGTCTTGGTACCGGCATAGGGGTTCTTGGCAGGGGCGGCCTCTTCGATCTTCACAAACTTGTCGGCAGGCTGCTTGCAGACAGGGCATTTGAAATCAGGGGTCATGGGACCCTCGTGAATATAACCGCAGACAGAGCATTTCCACTTTTCCATTTTCTTTTCCTCCGTTTTTTCATTGAATTGAATGGTATGTAACAGAGCTTCCACAACATCCGCGGGGATGTCGGGATATACTTTGATACTTTCCAGGAACGCCTTGGTGATACCGCTCTGGGGGAGCATGAAGCCCGCTTCACGGCACAGATCCTCTGCCATCAGCCGTGAGGACTTTTCCACGGCCACGCTCAGAGCATCGGGCAGCTGAGAAGCAATGCTTTCAGCTTGGGCCTTGCTTTGGATCAGGCCACGCAGGCTTCCACTACTTTGTCCTCCTTGGGCTGCTGCACAGGAAGGGTCTTGGGAACCATAGAAATGGCAGAGGATGGACAGGCTTCGGCACAGGCGCCGCATCCGATGCACTTTTCCGGATCAATGACGCTGTTCTCCGTATCCGTGGCCCCAGTGGGACAGACATAGAGGCACAGGCAGTCCTTGGTGCATAAGCGCAGATTTCTCACCGCGTATTTTTCAGTCATCATCAAGCCCTCCCTTCCGCTTTTTCAAATTTCCAACTGGGGACCTTGCATACCGGACAAAGCTCCGGGGCCGCATCTCCCACATAGACAAAGCCGCAGACCGTGCAGACCCAGACGCCTGTGTTCTCCAGCATCCTGTCCCCGTCGGTTTCGTAGCGTGTCAGCAGGGATTGGAGCATCCGTGTGACTTTTTCGCTCCAGACCTGGCACCGCAGGGCGCCCCGGTCCGGCTTCTCTGCGGACACCGCATTGCCGTGGGGATAGCCCACCGAAAGGTCATTCTCAATGAGTTCCAGCAGTTTTTTGGTGCTGGGCTCTTGCACCGGTTCCGCCTTGGACCGGAAGAACTCTGCCAGCTTCCGAAAATCTTCCGCCTGCTGGGGCAGATACTGCTTTTCGCAGCCTCTTGCCAGGTTGGAGCAGATGATGCTCATTTCCATGGCAGACAGTTCTTTCTCCACATGGGGTTTGTCCAGCGCGACAGCAGGCTTGGCTTGCTCGGTGTTCTCACGGAACTGGGATTTATCCGCACCGCACAGGGGACACTTCCAATCGACAGGAAGATCTTCCACTTGCCACCGGCAGCTTCGTCATAAATATAGCCGCAAATACTGCAAACATATTGCTTCATAGGGTTCACCGCCTCCTTTAGTTATATTTTAACAAACCACGGCACAAATTCCGTGACTTTATCACCTATTTCAGCCGCAGGAGTGATGGCCGCAGCCATGATCGCCGCAGTTGCCCTCGTGGTGGTGCTCTCCGTGGTGGCTGCACATCACATTGTGGTTATAGGCCAGCGTTCCGGCTGCCAGCGCTTCCGCCGCCGCATCCGCTTCACCGGACACGCCGCCATACAGCCGTATGCCCGCCGCTGCCAGCGCCGCCTGAGCGCCGCCGCCAATGCCGCCGCAGATCAGCGCGTCCACATGCAGCGCACTCAGGACGCCCGCCAGTGCGCCGTGGCCGCTGCCATTGGTATCCACCACTTCAGAGGAAATAATTTTGCTGTTTTCCACGTCGTAGACCTTGAACTGCTCTGTGTGGCCGAAGTGCTGAAAGATCTCTCCGTTTTCGTAAGTGACTGCAATTCTCATGATGTGCTCTCCTTTTGGCTTTGCGTACTGTTGGTTGAATTTTTGTTTATAGCAATTGCTGCATCCGCAGGCCCGATTACCCCCGTTGCAGAGCTGATAGTCTCCGCCTTCGATCCGCAGGGGCAGGCCGTCCACCAGCACATCCGCCAGTTTCTTACGGGCGCTGGCGTAGATCTGCTGCACGGTGGTCCGGGCAACCTGCATGAAATCGCCACACTGTTCCTGGGAGAGTCCCTCTTTGTCAATGAGGCGGATGGTCTCGTACTCATCCACTGTCAGTATAACTGCCAGTTCTCTGTTTTTATGGTCTTCCGGCAAAAACGTCAATGTCTGCGGAAAATCACACACGCGCCTGCATTTCTTTGGCCTTGGCAATGGACACGCCCCCCTTCTGTTCTTTGTTCTATAAGCATAGTATAGGATCGTTCTTGCATATGTCAATTATGTAATTGACATATGCCATTAAAAATTCTATACTGTATTAGGAAAGAGAGGTGGTGCACCATGGAGTTTCAAAACTACTTTCCTATTTGGGACAAACTGACCCCTGCGCAGAAAGAGAAGATCGCAGGCAGTGCGGTCAGACGTATCGCTGTAAAAGGGACCGTACTCCACAACGGAAGCGCAGACTGTACGGGTCTGCTTCTGGTGGAGCGGGGTCAGCTTCGCTCCTACATCCTCTCTGACGAGGGACGGGAGATCACCCTCTACCGTCTGTTTGACCGGGATATTTGCCTGTTCTCCGCCTCCTGCATGATGAGGTCCATTCAATTTGAAATGATGATCGAGGCGGAAAAGGACACGGCGCTGTGGATCGTTCCCACTGAGGTTTATCAGAGCATTATGCAGGAGTCCGCCCCGGTATCCAATTTTACCAATGAGATCATGGCCACCCGGTTCTCTGAGGTCATGTGGCTCATGGAGCAGATCATGTGGAAAAGCTTTGACAAACGACTGGCTGCGTTTTTGCTGGAAGAAAGCACACTGGAAGGGGATAACACACTAAAGCTGACCCATGAGACCATCGCCAACCATTTGGGCACCGCCCGGGAGGTGGTCACCCGGATGCTGCGGTATTTCCAGAGCGAGGGCATGGTGAAGCTGGCCCGGGGAACCGTGGAGATCACGGATGCGGCGGCATTGGAGGAGCTGCAAAATGCGTAAGCCGCTGCCGATCCTCTCTCAACTCTTTCTCAGTTTTATGAAGGTGGGGCTGTTCACCTTTGGCGGCGGATACGCCATGATCTCCGTGATCACCGATACCTGCGTGGAGAAAAAGCAGTGGCTGACGCAGGATGAGATGATGGACCTCACCGTGGTGGCCGAATCCACCCCCGGACCGATTGCCATCAACTGCGCTACTTACGTGGGCTATAAAATGGCAGGTATGACGGGCGCCGTGCTGGCGACTCTGGGTATCGTGCTGCCTTCTTTTGTGATCCTCTATATCATCTCCATGTTTCTGGAGCACTTTCTGGAATATAAAATGATTGCCGCAGCGTGCAGGGGCATCAAAGTCGGCGTAAGCATGCTGATTTTAGATGCCGGATTGACGATGCTGAAGAAGATGAAGAAAAAGCCGCAACCGCGTATCATCGCAGGATGTGCCTTTGTCATCATGCTGCTGAGCAACCTCTTCTCCCTGCGGATCTCCTCTGTCGTTCTGATGCTGGCAGCAGGGATCATCAGTCTTTCCGTTTTTGCCGCAAAGGGCGCATCGGCGCAGAGAGGCGGTGAGGGGCAATGATCTATCTGGAGCTGCTTCTGGGCTTTTTGAAGGTGGGCTGCTTTACCTTTGGCGGCGCATATAGCGCCATCCCCCTCATCCGGGATGTGGTGCTGTCTTACGGCTGGCTCAGCGACGAGGAGTTGAGCTATATGATCGCCGTCAGCGAAAGCACACCCGGTCCCATTATGGTGAATCTGGCCACGTATGTAGGCAGCAGTCAGGCTGGCTTTTGGGGCGCGGTACTCGCCACGCTGGCAGTGGTGCTGCCGTCCTTCTTCGTGATCCTGCTGGTCATGAACCTGCTCAGGGGCATCCTGAAAAGCAAGTATGCGCAGGCCGTTCTGCAGGGACTGAAGCCCTGCATGATCGGCATCATCCTGGCCACCGGCGTCTATATGACGCTGCATAACTGCTTTCCTCTGGCGCAAGGTGCCAAAGTGGACTTCCGGGCACTGTTGATCGTGATGTTATTGGTTGCCTGCATGTCGATGTACCGTATTCTCAAAAAGAAAAAGCTCTCGCCCATCCTGCTGATCATCGTCTCGGCTGCGCTTGGAATTCTCATTTACTAAAGAATGACCCCTTCTCACTTCCTGTGGAATATGAGAAGGGGTTATTGTTATTTGTCCATACCGCAGGCGGTGGCCGATTCGATGAGGCAGCGGTCGTTCATCACCGCGTCATAGAACCGGAAGCCGCCGGAGAAGTTGTAGCACTCGAAGCCGTTCCCGCTCAGGATGCGGCAGGCGATATAGCTGCGCAGACCGCTCTGGCAGATGACATACACCGGCTTGCCCTTGTCCAGCTCGCCCAGCCGCTCCCGCAGTTCGTCCACCGGAATGTTGACGAAGCCGTCGATGTGTCCTTGGGTGTATTCCCATACTGTGCGGGTGTCCAGCAGCGTCACGCTGCCGTCCCGGGGGAGGTTGTCCGTATCCGCCAGATGCCACTGCTTCAGGACGCCGCTGGCAATGTTCTCGATCATGAAGCCAGCCATGTTGACCGGGTCCTTGGCGGAGGAATAGGGCGGCGCATAGGCCAGGTCCAGGTCTTTCAGCTCGGTGGCTTTCAGCCCCGTGCGGATGGCGGTGGCCAGCACGTCGATGCGCTTGTCCACGCCTCGTAGCCTACGATCTGGGCGCCCAGCAGGCGGTAGGTCTCTTTCTCAAAGACCACTTTCATGGTCATGACCTTGCCGCCGGGATAATAGCCCGCATGGCTCATGGGAGACAGGATAACGGTATCTACATCCAGTCCGGCTTTTGTGGCGTTAGTCTCATTGACACCGGTGGAAGCCGCTGTCATATCAAAGACCTTGATGACCGAGCTGCCTTGGGAACCGGTGTACCGGCTGTCGCCGCCGCAGATGTTGTCCGCCGCAATGCGGCCCTGCTTGTTGGCGGGGCCAGCCAGAGAGAGCAGGACATCCTGCCCGGTGACGAAGTGCTTCACCTGCACCGCGTCGCCCACGGCATAAATATCGGGAACGGAGGTCTCCATCCGGTCGTTGACCACGATACTGCCCTTGATGCCCAGTTCCAGTCCTGCTTCCTTAGCGAGCTGAGTGTCCGGAGAAACACCGATGGCCAGCACCACCATGTCGGCATGGAGGGGGGCTCATCCTTCAAGAGAACGTCCACGCCGCCGTTTTTCTCCTCAAAACCCTCCACCGTGTGGCCCAAAGCCAGTCTCACGCCGTGCTTTCGCACCTCCGCGTGGATGAAAGCGGCCATGTCCGGGTCAAAGGGGTTCATCAACTGTTTGGGACGCTGGACGATGGTGACCTCCATCCCCAGCTCCCGCAGATTCTCCGCCAGCTCCAGGCTGATGAAGCCGCCGCCCGCCAGTACGGCGGACTTGGGGTGGTTCCGGTCAATGTATTCCTTGATGCGGAAGGTGTTCTCCACGGTGCGCAGGGTGAACAGCCTGTCCAATCCCACACCGGGGAGCCAGGGCTGGGTGGGCTGGGCGCCGGGAGAGAGGATCAGCTTGTCGTAGCTTTCCTCGAATGCCTCTCCGGTCTCCAGATTTGTCACGGAGACCGTCTTTTTGTCGGGGTGGATGGCAGTGACCTCGTGGCGCACACGCATGGCGACCCGGAAGCGGGAGAAGAAGCTCTCCGGCGTCTGGAGGGTCAGCTCCTCGGGGTCCTCAATGACCCCGCCGATGTAATAGGGTAAGCCGCAGTTTGCGTAGGAGATGAACCCGGACCGCTCAAACACCACGATCTCCGCCCGCTCGTCCAGTCTGCGGATGCGGGCCGCGGCGGTAGCGCCGCCTGCCACGCCGCCTACGATGACGACCTTCATATCAACGTTCCACCTTTCCTGCATAAGCGGCGATGCCGCCGATATTTTTGACGTTGGTGTATCCCATGCGCCGGAGCGCGCTGACTGCCTGACTGCTTCTGGCTCCGCTGTGGCAGTAGACAAACACGGGCGTATCTTGATTATTGACGAAGTCGGTCACCTTGTCAAGGGACTGGAGCGGCACATTCTTGCTGCCGGGGATATGGCCCTCCCGGTATTCCTCCGGTGTTCGGACATCCAGCAGGACAGCGCCGGGAGTGGCCTGATACTCTTTTACACCCTGGTTCATGTCGGGGCCTTTCAAAAAATCGAAAAATCCCATGCCTGCGCCCTCCTTACAGCATGGCCAGGATCTGGCTTTTGGGTCTTGCGCCCACCATTTGATTGACGACTTTGCCGCCCTTTATCACTACCAGGGTGGGGATACTCATAACGCCGAACTGTGCGGCCAGTTCCGGCTGCTCGTCCACATTGACTTTGCCAACTTTGATGTCGCCGCGCTCGGCTGCGATCTCATCCACAATGGGGCTGACCATCCGGCAAGGGCCGCACCAACTGGCCCAGAAGTCCAGCAGGACGGGCTTTTCAGAATTCAGAACTTCATTCTGGAAGTTATTCTTATTGATATTGGTAACAGACATATACAAGTCCTCCTGTGATCTTTTGTTTGATGTCTCCATAATAACCGGAATTTTCTAAAAGTTCCGTGATATTGTCACGCTTCTCCGCTGACGGTCTCTCCCGTCCAGTCATGGATGCCGCCGAACTCCACGATATTTGTGTAGCCCAGCTTGACCAGCTTTTCCGCAGCCTGCTTGCTGCGGTTACCGCTGCGGCAGTATACCAGGATCAGCTGCTCTTTGTCCGGCAGCTCCGGGATGTCCTGGTCACCGATGGTCTCGTTGGGAATATTGATGGCACCGGGGATATGCTTCTCGCTGTATTCCTGAGCAGTCCGCACATCCAGAATAATATAGCTGCTTTCCTCCTCCATCATAGCGGCGGCTTCCTCTGCGTTGATCTGACGGTAGGTGCTATCCTCCGACTGCACTCCGCATCCGGCCAAGAGCAGCAGGGCCATCAAAAAGGGTATGATTTTCTTCATAGTCATTCCTCCGTGTTTTGAAAACGAGGCGGCTGTGTCAGCCGCCTTGTTTGTTTTTAGGTTCTTGCCATACCATCCACACTCAGCACCACGCCTGTAATATAGGACGCTTCATCAGAGGCCAGGAACACAAACGCGTTGGCAATGTCCTCCGGCTGGCCCAAACGGCGCAGGGGAATCTGTTTGATCATCGGTTCGATCACTTCCTTGGGAACGGCCTTCATCATGTCGGTCTCCGTGATACCGGGAGCCACTGCGTTGACCCGGATGCCCTTTGGACCAAGCTCCCGGGCCAAGGATACCGTCAAGCCATTGACAGCGAATTTGGATGCGGGATAGCAAAACCGCTGGGCTGGCCGGAAATACTGACCATAGAGGACGTGGAGAGAATAACGCCCTTGCCCCGGGCCACCATGCACTCACTGGCTGCCCGTGTGGCGTTGAACACGCCTTTCACATTCAGATTCATGACCTTATCAAAGGTCTCCTCAGTATATTCGGTAAAAGGGGTGCTTTCAGACACGCCGGCATTGTTCACCAGAATATCCACGCAGCCATACTTTTCAGTGGCTTCACGGAACGCATTTCGGACAGATTCCAAGCTGGACAGATTGGGGCTGATCCCCGCGACGGTTGCCTCCGGATATTTTTCCTGTAGCTTCGCAACAGCCTTATCAGCGGATGCCTGAGAACTTGCGGCCAGAATGACGGTAGCGCCTTCTTTCAGAAATTTGTCCGCAGTAGCAAAACCGATGCCCCGGCTGCCGCCGGTGATAATCGCAACCTTATCTTTCAGTCTCATATTTAGACCGCCTTTCTTTTTGTTTATGGCCGTATCATAACAGATGCTGTGTGGTCGTTCCGTGATAATATCACATTTTATCGATTATCCCTTGCAGGCAGAAGATTTCATACAAGCACCATGGTCAAACTGGAATGAGCATCTAAATAAAGGTTTCCTCAGAAACTTTCTCCCCCGTTTCATGGAGTTCCAGAGCCTTTTTGCTTCTATTTGGCCTTATGAGTTACAATAGACATACAAAAATGCCCACTTCACCGATTGCGAAGTGGGCAAAATTGTTCTAAAAACTCTGCAATAGCACAAGAATCACGCCGTAAATTACGCTTGCTGTGACACCATAAACGATCACGGGTCCCGCTATGGTAAACATTTTGGCCCCTACTCCATTCAGCCAATTTTCACTCTTGAACTCTATCGAAAGAGTTTCTTCGTAAGGTACCATTCGAGACATATAGTACACCTCCCGCTGCCATTATAACACGTATCCGTGTTAAAGTTAACATCCAACGCGAATTTACGCGTTGGATGTAATGTTCCATTCTTAATCTATCAACCGATGTTCCGCAGCACTTTGAACATATTCCTCCAAATTCCCCTCCAGCACCAATTGCGCATACTCCAGCGGCTTATTGTAGATCAGCCAGTCCAGTTCTGACCGCTGATACATGTTGTCAGCAACCTCGTTTTCCACGGCAATGGTGTCAATTGCAATCATGCTGCCATTGGCAAATATCAGCTCCACACAGGCAGTATCCATGTTGAACTCGCAGGAAATCAGATGTTCCATATTCATTACCTCAAATCATCCCGAAGTACTTTAACGTCTCTTTGATTGCTTCTTCCTTCTCCGGCGGGCATTGGGGCTGTTTTGCGTCTTCCGACTTTGGTTTGTTGTAATTCTCACGCTCGATGATACCGCACTTCTGTTTTACCTGTGCGATATACAGGCTGCTGACTTTCAAACCACTATGTTCCAGTACATACTCTTTAATCTGCGGATAAGTCGCCTGACCGCGCTTTTCCTGCAGCATTTCATCTACATCCACGTCAATGTCTATGTGCAGACTGTTTCTCCGCACTAAGAGACATACCGTCTCAACATGGGCCGTGCCAGGGAAAAGATCCACGGCGCAGGCGCGGACGGGGCGATAGCCAAGGGGGCAAAGCGGGCCACATCCCGGGCCAAAGTGGCCGGGTCGCAGGATACATACACAATGCGGCCGGGTGTCATAGAGGCGGCAGCCTCTACCACATCGGGCGCCAGGCCCTTCCGGGGCGGGTCCACGCAGATCACGTCGGGCCGCAGGCCCCGCTGCCGCAGCTCCGCCGCCAGCCGGGAGGCATCGCCGCACAGGAACTCCACGTTCTCCACGCCGTTGCGGCGGGCGCTGTCCTCCGCGTCCCGGATAGCCTCCGGCACGATCTCGCCGCCGATGACGTGCCGGGCCCGGCGGGCCAGCACCTGGGTGATGGTACCCGCACCGCAGTACAGGTCCACCGCCAGCTCCCGGCCGGTGAGTCCGGCGTACTCCAGGGCCTTTTCGTACAGACGCTGGGCCTGGTCGTGGTTCACCTGGTAAAACGACGGCACCGACAGCCGCAGCTCCAGTCCGCAGAGGGTATCCGTCAAATAGTCCCGGCCCCAGAGGTCCGGTACCGATCCCCTAAAATGGCGTTGCCCCGGCGGGTATTCTCCCCCAGCACCACGCCGCAGAGCTGGGTGCGGCAGCCGGAGCATGGCCACCAGCTCCTCCTCATGGGGCAGACGGGAGCCGTTGACCAGCAGGCACACCAGAGACTCCCCGGCGCAGCTGGTGCGGACATACAGATGCCGCAGCAGGCCCCGGCCGGTGGCCTCGTCATAGGGCGGCACCCGGAACCGGGCGATATAGTCCCGCAGGGCCTGAGCCAGAGCATCGGCCTCCGGCTTCTGGATGAGACAGTGCTCCACATGCACCACCTGGTGGCTGCGGGCCCGGTAAAAGCCCACCTCCCCCGTCGGGGAGATGGGATAGATGCTCTTGTTGCGGTAGTGCAGGGGCTGTTCCGCCCCCAGGATCTCCTCCACGCGATCTCCGCCCCGCCGATACGGGTCAGGGCGTCCTGAACCCGGGCCCGCTTGGCCCACAGCTCCTCCTCATAGGACATATGCCGGAAGTCGCAGCCGCCGCAGCGGCCGTAATAGGGGCAGTCCGGTTCCCGGCGGGCAGGGGAGGGCTCCACCAGGGCGGCGATCTTGCCGAAGGCGGCGTTTTTCAGCACCTTCATCACCAGAACGTCGCAGATCTCACCCCGGACGGCCCCGTGGACGAACACCACCTGGCCGTCTATGCGGGCGATGCCCAGGCCCTCGCTGGAATAGCCGTCGATATGGGCGCGGTAAATGCGGTTTTTCTCCAATCCGGGCATAAGCGCCCTCCTTTCCGGTAAAGCACAGGGGCGGGGCACACGGTCCCGCCCCTGCAAGCGATGGAATATCACATCCCGTCCGCTTAGAATTCGAACTTGTCCAGCACCTTCCGCAGGGCCTCGGCAAAGGCGGCCAGGGTCTTGTTGTCCCGGCCCTTGCTGCGGCGGATAAGGCCCACCAGGGAATCGCCCAGCTGCACCAGCTTCTGATACGCCGCGGTGACCCGGGGCGCGCCGTCGAAGGTACGGGTCTTGCGCTGGGGCAGATAGCCCGCCGCCAGCTGGGTGCAGGTCAGCAGGTCATACTCCTCGGTATACTGGGGAGCGTGGGCCGTAAAGCCAGCTGACTCACGGCCTGGGCAAACACCGGCGCCACCTCCCGGTCGCCGTGGACCACGAAAACATGCTGGGGCTTGGGCTCCTTGAAATGGCTGATCCAGTCCAGCAGAT
>ENA-OQEN01000561-OQEN01000561.1-human-gut-metagenome-genome-assembly--contig:-NODE-561-length-16153-cov-2.114751_pt1 | contig 16153 bp, 27 predicted proteins | sample MGYA00242791_ERZ504627 | MGnify/ENA primary metagenome ERZ504627 (study PRJEB26092, sample SAMD00036316) | human gut metagenome | host: Homo sapiens | study: EMG produced TPA metagenomics assembly of... | reverse complement strand
CCCAAAAAAGCCGCCGCAGCGGCCAGCACCAGCGCAGAGCTGGATGCGCTTGCCGACCACGAAACACCCAAGCTAAAGCGGCGGCTTATCGCCTCGCTGGGCTTTTTGCTGGTACTGATGTACTTTTCCATGGGGCACATGATGTGGGGCTGGCCGCTACCCCGCTGGTTTGACGGCAACCACATTGCCATGGGACTGGTACAGCTGTTGCTGGCAGGCATCGTGATGGTGATCAACCAGAAGTTTTCATCAACGGCTTCAAGGGCTGGTGCACCGCTCCCCCAACATGGATACGCTGGTGGCTATGGGCTCGATGGCAAGCTTTGTGTGGAGCACCTACGCCCTGTTTGCCATGACCGATGCGCAGCTGCACGGCAACGAAGAACTTGTCATGCACTATATGATGGAGTTCTATTTTGAGTCTGCCGCCATGATTTTGACCCTTATCACCGTGGGCAAAATGCTGGAGGCACGCTCCAAGGGCAAGACCACCGATGCACTCAAGAGCCTGATGAAGCTTGCCCCCAAGACCGCTACCCTGCTGCGGGACGGCACCGAGGTGACCGTACCCATTGAGCAGGTACAGAAGGAGGACATCTTTGTGGTGCGCCCGGGCGAGAACATCCCGGTGGACGGCATTGTGCTGGAGGGCAGCAGTGCCGTGAACGAGAGCGCGCTGACCGGCGAGAGCATCCCGGTAGACAAGGCCGTGGGCGATAAGGTAAGCGCTGCCACCACTAATCAGTCCGGCTATCTGCAGTGCCGCGCCACCCGCGTGGGCGAGGACACCACGCTGGCGCAGATCATCCGCATGGTCAGCGATGCCGCTGCTACCAAGGCACCCATTGCAAAGATTGCAGATACCGTATCCGGCTTTTTTGTGCCTGCGGTCATCAGCATTGCAGTGGTCACCACCCTTGTCTGGCTGCTGCTGGGGCGGGATGTAGGCTACGCGCTGGCGCGGGGCATCTCGGTGCTGGTCATCAGCTGCCCCTGTGCGCTGGGTCTGGCAACGCCGGTAGCTATTATGGTGGGCAACGGCCTTGGTGCGAAGAACGGCATCCTATTCAAGACCGCTGCGGCGTTAGAAGAAGCCGGGCGTACCCGCATCGTAGCGCTGGACAAGACCGGCACCATCACCTGCGGTAAGCTACCGTCACCGACCTTCTGCCCGCTGAAGGCGTGACCGAGACCGAACTGCTCACGCTGGCAGCCGCGCTGGAGGGTCGCAGCGAGCACCCGCTGGCGCGGGCAGTGCTGGCCTATGCGGAGGAAAAGCAGCTGGAGCTGCCCTCTGTTACCGATTTTACTGCCCTGCCGGGCAACGGCCTTACCGCCAAGCTGGAGGGTAAGGAGATTTTTGGCGGCAACGCTGCTTTTATTGGCACAAAGGTCTCTATCCCCGCTGCGCTGCAAACGCAGGCTGCTGCACTGGCCGCTCAGGGTAAAACGCCCCTGTTCTTTGGCGGCGCAGGTCGTCTGCTGGGCGTTATCGCGGTAGCAGATACCATCAAGGAGGACAGCCCGCAGGCCATCCGGGAGCTGCGAAATATGGGTATCCGGGTTGTGATGCTGACCGGCGATAATCAGCGCACCGCCGAGGCCATTGGCCGACAGGCCGGGGTGGACGAGGTGATTGCCGGGGTGCTGCCCGAGGGCAAGGAGGCCGTCATCCGGCAGCTGCAAAAGTACGGCAAGGTAGCTATGGTGGGTGACGGTATCAACGACGCCCCTGCCCTGACCCGCGCTGACACCGGCATTGCCATTGGCGCAGGCACAGACGTAGCCATTGACGCCGCAGACGTAGTACTGATGAACTCCAAGCTGTCGGACGTGCCCGCCGCCATCCGGCTGAGCCGCGCTTCCCTGCGCAACATCCACGAAAACCTGTTCTGGGCGTTTATCTATAACATCATCGGCATTCCGCTGGCAGCCGGTGTGTTCATCCCCTTGGGGCTGACGCTGAACCCCATGTTCGGCGCAGCTGCCATGAGCCTTTCCAGCTTCTGCGTGGTGAGCAACGCCTTGCGGCTGAACCTGTTTGACCTGCACAGCGCAAAGCGTGACCACCCGCCCAAACACGTCCCTGCCCTGCCCGCTGCCCTTGTGCAGCCCGCAGCGGAGGAAGATACAACTCAAAAGGAGGAGACCGCTATGAAAAAAGACCCTGACCGTAGAAGGCATGATGTGCCCCCACTGTGAAGCCCGCGTCAAGAAGGCGCTGGAGGCTCTGCCGCAGGTGGACGAGGCTGTTGTCAGCCATGAAGCCGGTACTGCCATCGTTACCCTGAACGCAGAGGTGGATGATGAAGTGCTGAAGAAAGCCGTGGAGGCACAGGATTACCCTGTTACCAGCATCCAGTAAAGGGTATCAGCCACCACAAAATGCAAGAGGCAGCTGCGCAAAAATCTGCGCAGCTGCCTCTTTTGTAGCGGGACGATTTGAATGCGCGCCGCATTCGCTTTGCGCATCTTCAGAGGAAAGATTCTTTTTTATTTTAGAGCACCGGAGCGTCTGCGGACGCTCCGGTGCTCCATTTTTCCCCAAAAGCCGTTGCCGCAATTAGAACGCAAAAAGCCCGCTGCAAGGCAGATTGTCCTTACAGCGGGCAGAATAGATAACCGGGGAACCCTTATCAGACTTCGGTGTTGAAGTAGCGCTTCAGCAGGCCCTCGAAGCCACGGCCGTGACGGGCTTCATCCTTTGCCATCTCGTGGACGGTATCGTGGATGGCATCCAGATTCAGCGCCTTAGCCTTCTTTGCCAGATCCATCTTACCGGCGCAGGCACCGCACTCGGCCTCGGCACGCATCATCAGGTTCTTCTTGGTGCTGTCGGTCACGACCTCGCCCAGCAGCTCTGCAAAGCGGGATGCGTGGTCAGCCTCTTCGTAAGCATAACGCTTGTAGCCTCGGCGATCTCGGGGTAGCCCTCACGCTCTGCACGCGAGCCATAGCCAGATACATGCCGACCTCGCTGCACTCGCCCTCGAAGTTTGCGCGCAGACCGTCAACGATCTCCTGCGGCACGCCCTCTGCCTTGCCGATGCCAACAACATGCTCGGTGACGTAGGTATTGCCGGTCTTCTCCACAAAAGCGGAAGCGGGAGCCTTGCAAACGGGGCACTGAGCGGGGATCTCACCCTCAGCGATATAACCACAAACGGTGCAAACGTATTTCTTCATAAGAATTTACCTCCATTCGATCTGTTAAAAATGATACAGGACGGAAACCACCCGCCTGTTGCTTCTATGCTAAGCAGCCGCGCTGCCGGGTATAGAAAGAGCCATGGAAGGGGGCTTTGTGTACTTCCCTTTCCATGGCTCTATTATAGCGAATAATTCCTAGTTAGTCAAGTATATTTTTAAGAATTATTCCTATTTATTAAAATCTGGCAGGATGCCCAAATTTCCTTATGGAAAACTGGACGCATTACCGGAATCAGACCTGCAGGTTGCCGCTGGTAGCAGCATCAGAACCGGCGGTAGCGTCAAACTCGTAGTCGTTGCCGGGCAGGATAGCGTTGAGCAGGATGCCTGCAATCGCAGCCACAGCCAGACCGGACAGGTTGATGGTGACACTGCCAACGGTAAAGCCAACGCCGCCCACAGAGTTGAAGCCCAGTGCGCACACCAGAATGACGGCGGCAACGATCAGGTTGCGGCTGTTGGTGAAGTCCACGCGGTTCTCCACCACGTTGCGCACACCGATAGCGGAGATCATTCCGTACAGCACAAAGCTGATACCGCCGATGATGCCGGTGGGGATGGTGTTGATGACGGCCTCAAACTTGGGCTGAAGCTCAGGATGATAGCCAGCACAGCGGCAATGCGGATGACCAGCGGGTCGTAGATCTTGCTCAGTGCCAGCACACCGGTGTTCTCGCCGTAGGTGGTGTTGGCGGGGCCGCCCAGCAGACCGGCCATGGTGGTGGCCAGACCATCGCCCATCAGGGTGCGGTTCAGGCCGGGGTCATTGATATAGTTGTGGCCAACGGTGGCGCTGATGGCGGCAATATCGCAACGTGCTCCATCATGGTAGCCAGTGCGATGGGGATAATGGTGAACAGAGCGCTGATGAACTCCGGGCTGCCGTCAATGGCAAACAGACCCATAGCCTCCTTGTGCAGGGGGATGCCCAGCCAGGCGGCCTCGGAGATTTTCTGGAAGTCCACTGCGCCGGTGACCAGTGCCACAGCGTAGGAGACCAGCACGCCGATGAGGATGGGCAGGATCTTGACCATGCCCTTGCCCCAGATGTTGCACACGATGACAGTGCCCAGTGCCACAAAGGCCAGCAGCCAGTTGGACTGGCAGTTGGTGATAGCAGAGGGGGCAAGGATCAGACCGATGGAGATGATGATGGGGCCGGTGACCACCGGCGGGAAGAACTTCATGATGCGGCGGATGCCAAAGGTGGAGATCAGCAGGCTGGCCACCAGATAGACCAAACCCGAGAATGCAATGGCAGCGCAGGCATAAGGCAGCATCTTAGTGTTGGCAACGGTCAGGTTGCCATCGGCATCAGCCAGCATGGGAGCCACGATGGAGAAGCCGCCCAGATACGCAAAGGAGGAGCCGAGGAATGCCGGGACCTTCTTTTTGGTGATGAGGTGGAACAGCAGCGTGCCCAGACCGGCACACAGCAGAGTGGTGGAAACGCTCAGGCCTGTGAGCAGCGGCACCAGAACCGTTGCGCCAAACATGGCAAACATATGCTGCACACCCAGAATAAACATTCTGCCGGTGCCCAACTTTTTGGCATCGTATACGCCCTTGGAGTAATCGATCTTTTCGCTCATAGAAAACCTCCTATACTGTTATTCCCAAAAAAGAGGCATTGCCGTTGAAACAGCAGTGCCTCTGAATTTCAGGAACAAGACCTCCACACAAAAATGGGAAAGAAGCAGCTATGCAGTCGCTCGCGCTTGAACATTGTGCTCCTCCCCTTCTTTTTGTGTTCTTTCCAACAACCGGAACCGCTCCGGCAAGGCAGCAGCAACGCCGCAGCCTTTTTGTTAAGTATAGCAGATTTTGGGCTTTCCAGCAAGGTGTTGACAGCTTTTTCTTGCCGGTTACACTGTGCCGTGGGCTGCGGGGGTTGCGCTTTTGGACGGAATGCCCTATAATAGAGCCTGTTCTTATTTCCTACCATTATAATGTGTTGATATTACAGGAGGCTTTATGCTCTATCTGGATTACTCTGCCAACACCCCTGTGGACGAGGAGGTGCTGCAATGCTTCTGCGAAGCTGAGCGGCGCTACACGGGCAATGCCAATGCCCACCATCAGGCAGGCGCTACCGCAAAGGCTGCTATAAACGAGGCGACCCGCAGCATTGCCCGCTGTCTGGGCGCACCGCCTGCGGGCATCATCTATACCTCCGGTGCAAGCGAAGCCAACAACCTTGCCGTGAAGGGGCTGGCAGCGCTGGGAGGTGCGGCAGGCAGGCACATTCTCTCTTCTCCGCTGGAGCATTCGTCCGTCAGCGGCAGTCTGGAGGCACTGCAAAAGCAGGGGTACGAGGTGGAGCTGCTGGACATCCTGCCGGACGGCACAGTAGACCTTGCAGACCTGAAAAAGCGGCTGCGCCCGGACACCGTTCTGGTTGCTGTGACTGCGTGGACAGCGAGTTGGGTGTAGTGCAGCCCATTGCAGAGATTGCAGAGCTTTTAAAGGCATACCCCAACTGCCATTTCCATGTGGACGCCACGCAGGCTGTGGGGAAAATTCCTGTGCAGTTTGAGGGCATGGACACCATGAGCCTGACAGCCATAAGTTTTACGGGCTCAACGGCATCGGTGTGCTGGTAAAGCGGCTGGGGCTGGCACTGCCGCCCCTCATCCACGGCGGAGAGAGCACTACCCCCTACCGCAGCGGCACACCTACCGTAGCCCTTGCCTGCTCGCTGGCGCTGGCTTTGGAAAAGGCTACTGCGGAGCTGCCAGCCCGCGCCGCAACTGTGCGCAGCCTGAGCGACCGGCTGCGCACAGAGCTTTCCCGCTATCCAAAAGTACGTATCAACAGCCCGGCAAACGCTGTGCCGCATATCCTGAACCTGAGCGTGCAGGGCGTAAAGGTACCGTGTTCCAGCGGGAGTTGGACACACGCGGGGTATGCGTCTCAGTCAAATCCGCCTGTTCGTCCGATGGGTTGCCTTCCCGCGCAGTGCTTGCAGTCAGTCAAGACCGGCGCAACGCCCTTTCCTCCTGGCGCATCAGCCTGAGCCACATTACCACAGAAGAGGAAGTGACCGTCTTTCTGCAGGCCTTTGCAGACTGCTATAACACCCTGACCCAGTAAAGGAGCTGTGAAACAAAGCCGTTTGCAGCTGCCATAAACAAACAAAAAGACCTTCCCGCTCTCCGGAACGGGAAGGTCTTTATAAATTGCTAATTAGCCTTGGAACTTACGTTCAAGGACAAAATCACTCAATGATCTTGCCAACAACGCCGGAACCAACGGTACGGCCACCCTCGCGGATAGCGAAACGCAGGCCCTCTTCCATAGCAACGGGGGTCAGCAGCTCAACGTGCATCATGACGTTATCGCCGGGCATGCACATCTCGGTGCCTTCGGGCAGGGTGATGATGCCGGTCACGTCAGTGTACGGAAGTAGAACTGAGGACGATAGTTGGAGAAGAAGGGAGTGTGACGGCCGCCTTCGTCCTTGGTCAGGACGTAGACCTGAGCCTCAAAGACGTTGTGGGGGTGCACAGAACCGGGCTTAGCCAGAACCTGGCCACGCTCGATCTGGGAACGATCAACACCACGCAGCAGAGCGCCGATGTTATCGCCAGCCTCAGCGAAGTCCAGAGACTTACGGAACATCTCCAGACCGGTGATGGTGGTGTTCAGACGGTCGGGCTTGATGCCGACGATCTCCATAGCATCGCCAACCTTGGCCATACCACGCTCAACACGACCGGTAGCAACGGTACCACGGCCAGAAATGGTCATGACATCCTCGATGGGCATCAGGAAGGGCTTGTCCTCCTCACGATCCGGGTTGGGGATGTAGGAGTCAACAGCGTCCATCAGCTCCTTGATGCAAGCGTAAGCAGGATCCTCGGGATCGTTGGGAGCCTCCAGAGCCTTCAGAGCGGAACCACGAATGATCGGGGTGTCGTCGCCGGGGAAGTCGTACTCGGTCAGCAGCTCACGGATCTCCATCTCGACCAGATCCAGCAGCTCTTCGTCGTCGACCATATCGCACTTGTTCATGAACACAACGATATAGGGCACGCCGACCTGACGAGCCAGCAGGATGTGCTCACGGGTCTGGGGCATGGGACCATCGGTAGCAGCAACGACCAGAATAGCGCCGTCCATCTGAGCAGCACCGGTGATCATGTTCTTAACGTAGTCAGCATGGCCCGGGCAGTCAACGTGAGCGTAGTGACGCTTCTCGGTCTGGTACTCAACGTGAGCGGAGTTGATCGTGATACCACGAGCACGCTCCTCAGGAGCCTTATCGATGTTAGCGTAGTCCATGAACTCTGCATCACCCTTCAGAGCCAGGTACTTGGTGATAGCAGCGGTCAGAGTGGTCTTGCCGTGGTCAACGTGACCGATGGTGCGATGTTAACATGCGGCTTAGAACGGTCGAACTTTGCCTTTTCAGCCATTGGAATATCCTCCCTTAATTTAGGTTTTGATATTGGTTACAACAACCCTGCAAAATGCAGACATTGCACTGCAAGGCTATTCTACTAAATTTGCCCTGTAAAATCAAGTGCTTTTACAGGAAATTTTGCCGGAGTTACACTACCCCGGCAAAATTCTCATGCTTTTCAGCGCTTAGCCCTTGGTACGGCCAGCAATGATCTGGTCAGCAATGTTCTTGGGAACCGGCTCGTAGTGAGAGGCTCCATAACATACTGGCCACGACCCTGAGTCTTGGAACGCAGGTCGGTAGCGTAGCCGAACATCTGAGCCAGAGGCACAAATGCGTTGACACGCTGGGTACCGGCCATAGCCCTCCATGCCCTGGATCTGACCACGGCGAGCGTTCAGGTCACCGATAACATCGCCCAGATATTCATCAGGAACGATAACAGCAACCTTCATGATGGGCTCGGTGATGATAGGATCAGCCTTGCGCATAGCATCCTTGAACGCCATAGAACCAGCAATGGAGAAGGCCATTTCAGAGGAGTCGACCTCATGATAAGAACCATCCACAGGGTGACCTTGACATCAACAACAGGATAGCCTGCCAGAACGCCAGCCTTCATTGCACCCTGAATACCGTTGTCGATAGCAGGGATGTATTCCTTCGGGATAGCGCCGCCAACGATAGCGTTGACGAACTCGTAACCCTTGCCGGGCTCGTTGGGCTCGATCTTGATCTTAACGTGACCGTACTGGCCCTTACCACCGGACTGACGTGCGTACTTGGTCTCCTGGTTGGCCTCCTTGCGGATGGTCTCACGGTAAGCAACCTGGGGAGCACCCACGTTTGCCTCGACCTTAAACTCACGCAGCAGACGGTCAACAATGATCTCCAGATGCAGCTCGCCCATACCAGCAATGATGGTCTGGCCGGTTTCTTCATCGGTGTAGGTCTTGAAGGTCGGATCCTCTTCGGCCAGCTTTGCCAGCGCGATGCCCATCTTCTCGTTGCCAGCCTTGGTCTTGGGCTCAATTGCAACGCGGATAACGGGCTCGGGGAACTTCATGGACTCCAGAATGATGGGATGATTCTCATCGCACAGAGTATCACCAGTGGTGGTGTTCTTCAGACCAACAACAGCAGCGATATCACCTGCGTAGCAGCAGTCGATATCCTTGCGGTGATTGGAGTGCATCTGCAGGATGCGGCCCATACGCTCCTTGTTGTCCTTCACGGAATTGTAGACGGTAGTACCAGCCTCAACCTTACCGGAGTAGACACGGAAGTATGCCAGCTTACCAACAAACGGGTCGGTAGCGATCTTGAAAGCCAGAGCTGCGAAGGGAGCGTCGTCAGAAGACGGACGGGTCTCCTCTTCCTCAGTCTCGGGATTCACGCCCTTGATGTCAGGGACATCGGTAGGAGCGGGCATATAGTCAACGATAGCGTCCAGCAACTTCTGCACACCGCGGTTCTTGTAGGAAGAGCCGCAGACAACGGGAACCAGAGTATTTGCAATGGTTTCCTTGCGGATAGCCTTCTTCAGTTCCTCGCGGGTGATTTCCTCGCCCTCAAGGTACTTCTCCATCAACTCTTCGTCGTTCTCGCAACAGCCTCGACCAGAATGTTACGGTACTCTTCAGCCTGCTCGAGCATATCCTCGGGGATGGGCTCGGTACGCATATCGTTGCCCATGTCGTCGTAGTAGACCTCAGCGTTCATATCGACCAAGTCAACGATACCGCGGAAGGTATCCTCCTGACCGATAGGCAGCTGGATGGCCACGCCGTTGGCGTGCAGACGATCATGCAGCATCTTGATGCAGCGGAAGAAGTCAGCACCATGTGTCCATCTTGTTGACGGTACACCATACGGGGGACTTTGTATTCATCAGCTGACGCCAAACGTCTCAGACTGAGCTCGACACCACCCTTGCGGCCAGAACGGTCACAGAACCGTCCAGAACGCGCAGAGAGCGCTGGACCTCAACAGTGAAGTCCACGTGCCCGGAGTGTCGATAATGTTGATGCGGTGACGATTCTTCTTGAACGCGACCGGATCCTTCTGGGTCTCAGAGTGAGACCAGTAGCAGGTGGTAGCAGCGGAAGTGATGGTGATACCACGCTCCTGCTCCTGAACCATCCAGTCCATCGTGGCGCCGCATCGTGGACCTCACCGATCTTATGGTTGATACCGGTGTAGTACAGGATACGCTCGGTAGTGGTCGTCTTGCCGGCATCGATATGAGCCATAATGCCGATATTTCTCGTCATCTGAAGAGAAACTTCTCTGGGTGTAGCCATGAAATTAACCTCCTACAGAACAGATCAATAACGGAAATGTGCGAAAGCCTTGTTAGCTTCTGCCATCTTGTGAGTGTCCTCACGCTTCTTCACGGCGTTACCAGTGTTGTTGGCAGCATCCATGATCTCAGCAGCCAGACGCTGTGCCATGGTCTTCTCACCACGGGTGCGGCTGTAGGCAGTCAGCCAGCGCAGACCCAGAGTCTCGCGGCGAGCGGGGCTGACCTCCAAGGGAACCTGGTAGTTAGCGCCACCAACACGGCGGGTCTTGCACTCGAGGCTGGGCATGATGTTCTCCATCGCCTTCTCGAAACTCCAGAGGATCGTTGCCGGTCTTTTCCTGAATCATGGAGAAAGCTTCGTAAACGATCTTCTGAGCGACGCCCTTCTTGCCATCCAGCATGACGCTGTTGACCAAGCGGGTGACCATCTTGGAATTGTAAATAGGATCAGCTAAGACATCGCGCTTAGCAATGTTACCTCTTCTAGGCATCTTTCTTCCCTCCTTCACAGAATGATATCATCGGTACTCGAAAGTAATAAAACTCCCGTTGTGTCACAAAGAGCTGACCTTACATAAACCGTTACCCTCCGCACAATGCGGACTTGTTATTTATATAATGGAAAGCCGTTTATGGCGGTTGTCCTCAATTACTTCTTTGCAGCACCGGCCTTAGGACGCTTTGCGCCGTACTTGGAGCGGGCCTGATTACGGCCTGCCACACCCTGAGTATCCAGGGTACCACGGATGATGTGGTAACGCACACCGGGCAGGTCCTTAACACGGCCGCCACGGATCAGCACGACGGAGTGCTCCTGCAGGTTATGGCCGATACCGGGAATGTAAGAGGTGACCTCGATACCATTCGTGAGGCGGACACGAGCAACCTTACGCAGAGCAGAGTTAGGCTTCTTGGGGGTCATGGTACGAACTGCAGTGCAGACACCACGCTTCTGGGGGCTGCTCAGATCAGAGTACTGCTTCTTCTGAGAGTTATAAGTCTTCTGCAGAGCGGGAGCGGTGCTCTTGGTAGTCAGGACCTCACGGCCTTTGCGTACAAGCTGGTTAAAAGTAGGCATTTTGTTTCTCCTTTCTTAATGATGAACATCGGAAGATTTTCCGACTTTTTGCCGCACTATCCCCATGAGGGACGCGCAACAGTTATATAATACCCGCTTTGCGGCCGGATGTCAACAGTTTTTGCAAATTTTTTTGTATTTATTCCAGATTTTTTCTTTCAGACAGTTTTTGGCAGAAAAGTGCCTTTTCCATCCCCTGCTGCGCTGCCTTTGGCACGCAAAAACCGCCCCGCAGGCTTTTCGCCCACGGAGCGGTTTTTGTTTAACGGATCAGATCCTGACAGATGCCGCGCTTACTGTGCGGAGGCAGCCAGCTCGGCTGCGATCTCGGCATCGCGCTCAGCCTCACGGTTCTTCAGATCCTCACGCACCTCCGGCAGACCGGTACCGGCGGGGATCAGCTTACCGATGATGACGTTCTCCTTCAGACCGGACAGCGGGTCGACCTTGCCTTGATGGCGGCCTCGGTCAGCACGCGGGTGGTCTCTTGGAAGGAAGCGGCAGACAGGAAGGAGTCGTTGGCCAGAGCAGCCTTGGTGATGCCCAGCAGCACCTGCTGATACTCTACCAGCTTCAGGCCCTCTTCGCCTGCATCAATGCGCTTCTGCAGATCGGCATTGATGTTCTCCACCTCCAGACGCTTGCCAGAGCACCGCCGATCAGGTTGGAGGAGCCGGAGTCGGTCACGCGCACCTTGCGGCACATCTGACGGACGATGACTTCGATATGCTTATCGTTGATCTCAACGCCCTGCAGACGGTAGACCTTCTGGACCTCGTTGATCAGGTAGTTCTGCACGTCCTCCAGACCCTTGATGGCCAGAATATCCTGCGGGTACAGCACGCCCTCGCGGGTGATGATGTCGCCCTTCTCCACACGGTCGCCGGGCATCACGCGGGAATGCTGGGTGAACGGGATGGAGTAGCTCTTGACTTCCTCTGCACCGTTCTCGTCCTTGCCGGTGACCTTGATGACCACGTTCTTCTTGGTGTCGTCCTGAGAGACCACACCGGAGATCTCGCTCATGATGGCCATGCTCTTGGGACGGCGGCTCTCGAACAGCTCCTCAACACGGGGCAGACCCTGTGTAATATCCTCGGCAGATGCGATACCGCCGGTATGGAAAGTACGCATGGTCAGCTGAGTACCGGCTCGCCGATGGACTCTGCGGCGATAACACCGACAGACTCGCCCAGACGGACCGGCTCGCCGTTGGCCATATCGGAACCGTAGCAGCGTGCGCAGACGCCGGTCTTTGCACGGCAGGTCAGCAGGCTGCGGATTTTCAGACGGGTGATACCGGCTGCCTCGATCTCGTTGGCATCGTACAGGTCGATCATCTTGCCCTCGGGCACGATGACCTTGCCGGTGATGGGATTGACCACATCGCCCACGGCAAAACGGCCGATCAGACGCTCGCGGAAGCTCTCGATCTTCTCCTTGCCTCGTGGATCTCAGAGACCCACAGGCCATCTGTGTGCCGCAGTCGATCTCGCGGACGATGACGTCCTGAGAAACATCGACCATGCGGCGGGTCAGGTAACCGGAGTCGGCGGTACGCAGAGCGGTATCAGCCAGACCCTTACGAGCACCACGGCAGAAACGAAATATTCCAGAATGTTCAGACCTTCGCGGTAGTTTGCACGAATGGGCATCTCGATGGTGTGACCGGCGGTGTTTGCCAGCAGGCCGCGCATACCAGCCAGCTGCTTGATCTGGTTCATAGAACCACGAGCACCGGAGTCTGCCATCATATAGATCTCGTTGTCCTTGGGCAGGTTGTCTGCCAGAGCCTTGGAGACCTTATCGGTGGTCTTCTGCCAGATATCGATGGTCTTGTTGTAACGCTCGTTATCCGAGATCAGACCACGGTTGAACAGCTTGCCGACCTTGGCGATCTCCTTATCGGCCTCGGCGATCAGCTCCTGCTTCTGGGGCGGGATCACAGCGTCGCACACAGCCACGGAGATAGCGGACAGGGTGGAGTACTTATAGCCCTGTGCCTTGATGGCATCCAGCATCTTAGCACACTTGCGGGTGCCGTTGCGGGTCATGCAGCGGGAGATGATCTCGGGCAGGGTCTTTTTGGTCACGCGGAAGCTGACCTCGTACTCCAGCCAGTGCTCGGGATCGGTACGATCCACATAGCCCAGGTTCTGGGGAATGGGATTGTTGAAGATGATGCGGCCGGCGGTGGCATCCACCAGACCGGTGCGCTCCACGCCGTCAATGGTCATGGTGCGGCGCACTTGATGGGCGCGTGCAGGGTGATGACGTGCTCGGCGTAAGCATCAGAACCTCGTTCTCATCACGGAACACCTTGCCTGCGCCCTCGTCGTTCTCGCGGACGGTGGTCAGGTAGTAGCTGCCCAGAATCATATCCTGCGTAGGCACGGTAACAGGTGCGCCGTCAGAGGGTTTCAGCAGGTTGCCGGAAGCCAGCATCAGCATCTTGGCTTCACGGCAGGCATCCTCACTCAGAGGCAGATGGACTGCCATCTGGTCGCCGTCGAAGTCGGCGTTGAATGCGGTACAGGCCAGCGGGTGCAGCTTGACGGCACGGCCTTCCACCAGCACGGGGTTGAAGGCCTGAATGCCCAGACGGTGCAGTAGGTGCACGGTTCAGCAGCACGGGGTGACCCTTGATAACGGTCTCGAGGCTGTCCCAGACTTCGGGCTTTGCACGCTCGACCATCTTGCGGGCGGACTTGATGTTGTTGGCAATGCCCTTCTCCACTAGATCCTTCATGACAAAGGGCTTGAACAGCTCCAGAGCCATCTCCTTGGGCAGACCGCACTGATCCATCTTCAGCTCAGGGCCGACGACGATAACGGAACGGCCGGAGTAGTCAACACGCTTGCCCAGCAGGTTCTGACGGAAACGGCCCTGCTTGCCCTTCAGCAGATCGGAAAGGCTCTTCAGTGCACGGTTGTTGGGGCCGGTGACCGGACGGCCGCGGCGGCCGTTGTCGATCAGGCTGTCCACAGCCTCCTGCAGCATCCGCTTCTCGTTGCGCACGATGATGTCGGGAGCGCCCAGCTCCAGCAGGCGGCGCAGACGGTTGTTGCGGTTGATGACGCGGCGGTACAGATCGTTCAGGTCGGAGGTGGCGAAGCGGCCGCCGTCCAGCTGAACCATGGGGCGCAGGTCAGGCGGCAGCACGGGCAGCACGTCCATGACCATCCACTCGGGGCGGTTACCGGAGATGCGGAAAGCCTCCACGACCTCCAGACGCTTGAGGATGCGCACGCGCTTCTGGCCGGAGGACTTCTCCACCTCGGCGGTCAGCTCAGCGCTCAGCTGATCCAGATCGATCTCCTTCAGCAGGGTCTGGACAGCTCGGCGCCCATGGCAGCCTCGAACTCGTCGCCGTAGCGCTCGCACATTTCGCGGTATTCCTTCTCGGTCAGCAGCTGCTTTTTATCCAGCGGGGTCAGACCGGGATCGGTGACGATATAGCTTGCAAAGTACAGCACCTTTCCAGCAGGCGGGGGCTGATGTCCAGCATCAGCCGATGCGGCTGGGGATGCCCTTGAAGTACCAGATGTGGCTCACAGGAGCGGCCAGCTCGATGTGACCCATACGCTCACGGCGGACCTTGGCCTTGGTGACCTCGACGCCGCAGCGATCACACACCTTGCCCTTGTAGCGGATGCGCTTGTACTTACCGCAGTGGCACTCCCAGTCCTTGGTAGGTCCAAAAATGCGCTCGCAGTACAGGCCGTCACGCTCCGGCTTCAGGGTGCGGTAGTTGATGGTTTCGGGCTTTTTGACCTCGCCGTAGCTCCAAGCGCGGATCTGCTCCGGGGAGCAAGGCCGATTTTAATGGAATCGAAAACGTTGTTTTCCATGAAACGAACCCTTTCTTAATCTCTAGTTGTTTCGATGATACAGGCGGCTTTTCTGTTACAGGATCACAGGCGCTTCTCCCCTGCCGCAGCACGCGGCCAAAGGGGAAGGCTGTGTTGTGTATCCAAATCAGAAATCTACTTCGTCAGAAGCAGCCGGAGCCTCGGCACCGGAGTTATCGTCCTCCAGCACAGAAGGATCATCGAAACCTGCATCGGCGTCCTTGATGTTGTAATCAGTCAGTTCGCTCTCCTGCACCACAGTCTCGGTACCGGCAACGTCACGCATATCAAAGCCGGTCTCTTCATCGTCGAAGTTCTGGCGCATATCGATCTCGTTGCGTCCTTATCCTGCACGATCACGTCCATACCCAGAGACTGCAGTTCCTTCAGCATAACGCGGAAGGACTCGGGGATGCCGGGCTGCGGGATGGGCTCGCCCTTGACGATGGCTTCGTAGGTCTTGACACGACCCTCCACATCATCGGACTTGACAGTCAGGATCTCCTGCAGGGTGTAAGCGGCGCCGTAAGCTTCCAGTGCCCAGACCTCCATCTCGCCGAAGCGCTGACCGCCGAACTGAGCCTTGCCGCCCAGAGGCTGCTGAGTGACCAGAGAGTAGGGGCCGGTGGAACGGGCGTGGATCTTATCGTCGACCAGATGATGCAGCTTGAGGTAGTACATATAACCAACGGTAACGCGGTTATCAAACTTTTCACCGGTACGGCCATCGTAAACGGTGGTCTTGCCGTCACGATCCAGCTCGATCTTGGAGAAGTCGATGATGTGGCCCTTCTCGCCCATGATCTTGGGCAGCTTGGTGGGATATGCGGGAGCATTCTCGCCGTGCCACATCTCGCGGGCGGTATCAAAAGTATCGCCGATGTCGTTCTCACGGGCAGAGTCAAAGACAGGGTCATGACCTTGATGCCGCAGGCTTGGCAGCGTAGCCAAGGTTGACTTCCAGCACCTGACCGATGTTCATACGGGAAGGCACGCCCAGCGGGTTCAGCACGATGTCCAGCGGAGTGCCGTCGGGCAGGAAGGGCATATCCTCCTGCGGCAGGATGCGGGAAACGACACCCTTGTTGCCGTGACGGCCTGCCATCTTATCGCCGACGCTGATCTTACGCTTCTGAGCGATATAGCAGCGGACGACCTCGCGCACACCGGGCTGCAGCTCATCGCTGTTCTCCGGGGTAAAGACCTTGACATCCACAATGATGCCGTATGCGCCGTGGGGCACACGCAGAGAGGTATCGCGCACCTCGCGGGCTTCTCACCGAAGATGGCACGCAGCAGGCGC
>ENA-OQEN01000560-OQEN01000560.1-human-gut-metagenome-genome-assembly--contig:-NODE-560-length-16168-cov-2.900380_pt1 | contig 16168 bp, 24 predicted proteins | sample MGYA00242791_ERZ504627 | MGnify/ENA primary metagenome ERZ504627 (study PRJEB26092, sample SAMD00036316) | human gut metagenome | host: Homo sapiens | study: EMG produced TPA metagenomics assembly of... | reverse complement strand
CTTGGAGGCGGGACTCCATTCGATAGCAATAGTTGGAGTTTTAATGATTCCGTCAATGGTACAGCTAGGACTTGACCCGACACAGATTTGCGCAACTCTAGTTATGGGTGGTTCTATCGGGTCTTTGATGCCTCCTGTCAGCCAAGCTATTTTCCTATCATCGTCGCTGATTCATACAGATGTCGACCTTGCTAATCAGTATTGTTATTTTACTGTTGGCAGCGCATTTATAGTTGAATGTATATATGTTTCTAGATGTTTTGTAAATAAAAACGCGAAAATAGTAGATTATGATGAAAATGGCAATATTATACCGCCTAAAAAGTCAAGGAAATATTGACAGAAAATGGTATACTCTTGTGCCTTTTGCGTTTTTGCTTGTAATAATATTATTGAGGTCGCTCAAAATTGTAAATGTTGTCCCATTACTTTTGAATCAGATTGTTATTGGAGGAGAGCCGTTCCTTAAAGCAATTGATAAGATATTTTTTGTGCGCGGGTTTACAAATGTTACTAATTTGATTTTGGTACTTGCCACATTGGTCGCCTATATATTCCCGCAGGTTCATAGGAATGGAAAAGAATGTATTGTCAAGGGTGTAAAGAACTCTGTAGCGATGATGATAATACTTTTCTTCTCTGCTTTTATGGTCGGTTCGTTTACGTTTGGTGGCCAAATCGAGATTGTAAAAGAATTTGCTCAGAGATTGGATTTACATGTGCTTAAATTTGGTGGTATGGCAGCAATGGTAGTTATGGGTATGTTGTGCGGTACGCAATCTACACCTAATAATGCAATATTCTCGTTCTTTGGTCCGGCGTTGTTACAAGCTGGTATAGAACCTGGCAAAGCCGCTGCGGCAGGTGCACAATTTGCAGCGGCAGGGCAGGGAATGCCTGCGCGCCCAGACGCACGGTCTGCCCGGCGGTCAGGGACAGCGGCTGCGGCAGACGACCGATGCGTAATTCCGGCCCCTGCAGATCAATGAGCAGCTTTTTGACCCCGGCTTTATGCAGCATCACCAGCCAGTCCTTGTGCGCTGCCAGCGGCCCGTGAGAAAGGTTCATGCGGATGCCGGTCATACCGGCTTCCACCATCTGCTGCAAAAGCTTTACATCGGCACAGGCAGGCCGATGGTTCCGTAAAAATCCATAATTCCTCCTGCAATTCACGTTTTCTTTCTATTGTAGCATGACCGCGCTGCAAAAGATAGCCCGGCGGCGCACAAAAAAACACCGGAAGCTGATGCAAAGCTCCGGTGTCTTTTTATGATGCCTTATGGGGTTTACTGCTACACTTTGCACCGCCTGCGTTCAGTACAAAGCTTACAGCTCCCTCTATTTTTAAAGGTTGTACTTAGTTTACAGCATTTCGGGCGGTTCGTCAAGAGCTTTTTCCAGCTTTGCCGGCAAAACCGGAATATCACAACATTATCACAACTGCAGCTGGTGGTAGCACGCGCCCTCCATGGTCTTCCAACAGGCGGTGCTTCCCTCCAGGGTCATGTAGCTGTGGGCGGTGTTTTCCTTGGGCAGGCTTACAGAGCCGGGGTTCAGGTAAAGGCTCCCCTGCCCGAAGTTTGTCCATGCGGGCACATGGGTGTGACCGTGGAGCAAAATATCCCCCGGGGCAAGGGGCGGCAGATGGTTCAGGTTGAACACATGGCCGTGGGTAACGTAGACCAGCCGCTGCCCCACCGGCAGCACGGCGTAGTCTGCCAGTACCGGGAAATTGAGCACCATCTGGTCCACCTCGGCGTCGCAGTTGCCGCGCACACACAGCAGCCTGGGCGCAAGGCTGTTCAGCAGCGGAATCACCTTTTTGGGGGCGTAATCCCGGGGCAGGTCGTTGCGGGGGCCGTGGTAGAGCAGGTCTCCCAGAAAGAGCAGGCGGTCGGCCTGCTCCCGTTCAAAGGCCTGCTGCAGCTGCTGCGCATAATAATAGGAGCCGTGCAGGTCTGATGCGATCATCCATTTCATATACAATGCCCTCCCTCAGAGCCGGTTTGCCTTATTGTAGCGCCTGCTGTAAAAATGGTCAAGTGATTACAAAAGTCATACTTTTGTACCAAAACCCCTTGACACGCCGCTGAGAATGTGGTATTCTGCTGGAGTTGCAGCCCGCAAATGCGCAGGCTGCATATCGCGGACAGCTGCCGCGATCATAAAAACCGTGTGGATTTTTACAGCAACATTGCTACTTTTCGCCACACAATGACCTCACAAGGGCCATTGTGTGGCTTTTTTGTGCGCCGGAAACCGGCTACAGGCCGGTGCTGCGCCTTCCACATTTTTACTTTTTACAGATAGCAGGTGAAATTTTTCAATGAACGAAACTTTTATGAAGGAGAAGCCGGTGCTGCCGCTGCTGCTCTCGATGGCACTGCCCAACGTGGTCTCCATGCTGGTGAACAGCCTCTACAATATCGTGGACAGCCTGTTTGTGGCGCGCATCAGCGAGGACGCCATGACCGCGTTAAGTCTGGTGTTTCCCATCCAGAACTTTTCCAACGCCATTGCCATCGGCTTTGGCATCGGCATCAACGCCATGATCGCGCTGTATCTGGGCGCAGGCGACCGCGAAAAGGCAGAGACGGCCGCAACCCACGGCTTTGTGCTCAGCCTTGTGCACGGCGTGGTGATGATGGTGGTCAGCATCGCCATCATGCCCGGCTTTCTGCGCCGCTTTACGCAGGACGAGACGCTGATCGCCGCCGGCATCACCTACTCTACCATTGTGTTCCTGTTTTTGGTCGTGAACATGGTCTCGCTTGCCTTTGAAAAGATCTTTCAGGCGGTGGGCCGCATGAAGGTGTCCATGGTCGCCCTGATCACCGGCTGCGTGTGCAATATTCTGCTGGACCCGGTGCTCATCTTCGGGCTTGGGCCGGTGCCTGCCATGGGCATTGCAGGCGCGGCACTGGCTACCGGCATCGGTCAGGTGCTCAGCGTGGTGGTCTACCTTGTGGTCTATCTGCGCACCGAGCTGCCGGTGCGGCTGCGCCGCAGCTGTCTGCGCCCGGACGCGGCGCTGGACGGCAGACTGTACGCCATCGGCGTTCCGGCCATCCTGAATCTGGCGCTGCCCTCGCTGCTGGTCACCTTCCTCAACGGGCTGCTGGCGGCCTTTTCTCAGAGCTATGTGGTGGTGCTGGGCATCTACTATAAATTGCAGACCTTTTTGTACCTGCCCGCCAACGGCTTCGTGCAGGGCATGCGCCCCCTTATTGGCTACAACTACGGCGCGCGGGAGTACGCCCGGGTGAAAAAGCTGTTCCAGCTGACCCTGCTCATGAGCGCTGCCATCATGCGGCGGGCACTGTCATCTGTCAGGTTGCTTCCGGGCAGCTGATGGGACTGTTCACCCAGAATCCCCAGACCATCGCCGCCGGGCAGACCGCTCTGCGCATCATCAGCATCGGCTTTGTCATCTCGCAGTCTCCACCACCGTCTCCGGTGCACTGGAGGGGCTGGGCAAGGGCGCAGAATCGCTGGTCATCGCCCTGTGCCGGTATGTCGTTTTCATCATGCCGCTGGCTGCGCTGCTGTGTAACTGGCTGGGCGCAGACGGCGCATGGCACGCCTTTTGGCTTACCGAGGTGCTGGCGGCGGTGGTCTCCGGTATCGTCTACCGCCGGGCGGTCACACATAAAAAATAAGAATTTCTGATAGGGGCGTTTCATAACGTCCCTATTTTTCATTGACACTACGGGAAAAGTACGGTAAAATAATTTTCGTGTTTTGACAAAAACTGTCAGTGCGCAAGATATTACAGAGGATGTGGAAGTATATGATCGAGACCATTGCCGCCGTCAATCAGGCGGTGAACAGCTTTATCTGGGGCATCCCCGCCATGGTATGCATCATTGGCGTGGGGCTGCTGCTCAGTGTCCGCACGGGCTTTTTGCAGATCCGCAAATTCCCCTACGCCATCCGCACCACCGTGGGCCGGATGTTCCGCAAGCGGGATGCTTCGGACGGTGCCATGACCCCCTTTCAGGCGGTGTGCACCGCGCTGGCGGGCACGGTGGGCACCGGCAACATTGCCGGTGTGGCGGGCGCTATCGCCATCGGCGGCCCGGGTGCCGTGTTCTGGATGTGGTGCTCTGCGCTGCTGGGGATGTGCACCAAGTTTGCCGAGGTGACGCTGGCCGTGCATTTCCGGGAGCGCAGCGATACCGGCGAGTGGGTGGGCGGCCCGATGTACTATATTAAAAACGGCCTTGGCCGCCGCTGGCAGTTTCTGGCCGTGCTGTACGCGCTGTTCGGCGTGCTGACCGTGTTCGGTACCGGCAACGCAACGCAGGTGAATACCATCGTGGCAGCAGTGGATACCGCCCTGCTGGAATACGGCTGGTGGGCGGCAGCTTTCTGCCCACCCTCAACCTCATCGTGGGTATCCTTGTGGCGGTGCTGGTGGCGCTGGTGCTGCTGGGCGGCATCAAGCGCATTGGCAGCGTAAGCGAGAAGCTGGTGCCCTTTATGGCACTGTTCTATATTGTGCTGTCGGTGGGCGTGGTGGTGCTCAACTTCTCCCGCCTGCCTATGTGCTGGAATCCATCGTGGTGGGCGCGTTCAACCTGCTGCCTTTACCGGCGGCACCATTGGCAGTCTGTTCGTCAGTATGCAAAAGGGCGTTTCCCGCGGCATCTTTTCCAACGAGGCCGGTCTTGGCACCGGTTCTATCGCCCATGCCTGCGCCGACACCAAAAAGCCGGTCAAGCAGGGCATGTTCGGTATTTTTGAGGTGTTTGCCGATACCATCGTCATCTGCACCCTGACCGCGCTGGTCATCCTGTGCAGCGGCACCCAGGTCAGCTACGGCGCAGCGGCGGGTGCTGAGCTGACCATCTCCGGCTTTACCACCACCTACGGCGGCTGGGCGTCCATTTTTACCGCTGTGGCGCTGTGCTGCTTTGCCTTTTCCACCATCATCGGCTGGGGTCTGTACGGCTCCCGCTTTCTGGTGTTCCTGTGCAAGAGCAACAAAGTGGCGCGCCCCTTCTTTGTGGTGTATGCTCTGGTGGCCATTCTGGGTGCTACCATGGACCTTGGTCTGCTGTGGAGCATCGCCGACACCTTCAACGGCCTGATGAGCATTCCCAACCTCATTGCATTGCTGCTGCTTTCCGGCACGGTGGTGCAGCTGACCCGCGCCTTTTTTAAATCAGAAGGGTGAGCGGCAGCTCTGCCCATAGTGGACAGAAACGCCGGAACGCGGTATACTGAGAAAAAACAACGGTGGCTATGCACCACAGGAGGTTCTAACGTGGAAAACTTTAACGAATTGCTGCAGAAGTATGCAGATTTTATCGTCCGGGTGGGTGTGAACCCGCAGCCGGGGCAGACCCTGATCATCAACTGCCCGCTGGAGGGTGCCCCGCTGGCACGGCTGTGCGTGCGCAGTGCCTACGAGGCCGGTGCGCGGGACGTGCAGGTGAACTGGCAGGATGACGCCGTTACCCGCATCCGCATGGAGCTGGGCAGCGAGGACGCCTTGACCGATCACAAGGCTGGCAGCTGCGCCGCTATCTGGACTACGCCGAGAGCGAGGGCAGTGTGTGCGTGCTGCACCTCATCGCGGACGACCCGGAACTGTTTGCCGGGCTGGACGGTGCCAAGATCAGCCGGGTGAACAGCGCGAACCGCAGCTTTATGCAGCCGTGGCGGGAGTACACCATGAACGACCGGGTGCAGTGGTCCATCGCCGCCCTGCCCGCAGAGCCGTGGGCAAAGAAGATGTTCCCGGAGCTGGACACTGCCGCCGCCATTGAAGCACAGTGGAAGCTGATCTTTGATACCTGCCGTGTGACCGGCGGCGATCCGGTAGGGGAGTGGCAGAAGCATCTGGACCGCCTGAACGAGCTGGGCGCAAAGATGAACGCCCTGGATCTGGAAAGCGTGCATTTTGAAAGCGCCAACGGCACCGACCTGACCGTGGGTCTGGCGGAACAGGCGGTGTGGGAGAGCGCCGGCAGCAAAAACGAGAAGGGTGTGCCCTTCCTGCCCAACATCCCCACCGAGGAGGTGTTCACCGCGCCCCATAAGGATAAGGTGGACGGCATCGTTTACGGCACAAAGCCTTACGTCTTTAACGGTCAGCTCATCAAGAATTTCCACGTCACCTTCAAGGATGGCAAGGTGGTGGAGCACGGCGCCGACGAGGGCGCAGACCTGCTGGGCCAGCTGCTGGACACCGATGAGGGCGCACGCCACATTGGTGAGGTGGCACTGGTGCCCGCCTCCAGCCCCATCAACCGCAGCGGCAAGCTGTTCTATAACACCCTGTTTGACGAGAACGCTGCTGCCACATCGCCTTTGGCGACAGCTACCCCGGCACCACCGTGGGCGGCACCGGCCTTTCCAAGGAGGAGCTGGCAGCCCGCGGCATGAACCACTCCTCCCTGCACGAGGACGTGATGATCGGTGCAGAGGACAGCCGCATCACCGGTAAATGCCGCGATGGCCGCACTGTGCCGCTGTTTGAAAACGGCGTCTGGGTGCTGTAAAAAGCCCCAAAGGGTGCGCAACGGCAAAAAAAATTGCGAAAATGCTTGCATAAATCGCAAGAGTATGCTATATTCTAGTAGTACGATATAGTTTAACCTGAAACGTGGGCCGCAAGGTCCGCGTTTCTTGTTTGTTTGGAGGTTTTTTATGGCGAAGCAGTCTGGCGGCAACACCGCGCAGAGAGTGGAAGCGCTTGTCCGTCCCACGGTGGAAGGCATGGGTCTGCGCCTGTGGGATGTGGTTTTTGAGAAGGAAGGGCCGGACTGGTATCTTCGCATCCTCATCGACCGGGACGGCACCATGGATACCGACACCTGTGCAGAGGTGTCCCACGCACTGGACCCCATTCTGGATGAGGCAGACCCCATCGACCAGAGCTATTATCTGGAAGTGGGCAGCCCCGGCCTTGGCCGCAAGCTGACCCGCCCGGAGCACTACGAGGCGCTCAAGGGCCAGAAAGTGCGGGCAAAGCTCATCCGCCCCAACGCTGACGGCGTGCGGGAGCTGTCCGGCATCCTGACCGGCCGCGAGGGCAGCACCGTGACGCTGGAAACCGAGAACGGCCCCGTGACCTTTGAGGTGAATGCACCTCCGGCGTGCAGCTGTGCGACGACGAGGATTTGTTCAACTGAGAAGAACCGTCTCTGATGGAGAAAAGAGAACAAAATATATAGGAGGAACCCGAAAAATGACAGCAGCGAATAAGGACTTTTTTGAAGCGCTCTCCATGCTGGAGCATGAGCGCGGCATCACCGCAGAATACCTGATCGAAAAGATCAAGGCGGCTATCATCATTGCCGTCAAGAAGAACTATGAGGTCGAGGAGGATCACATCCGGGTGGATATCGACCCCGACACCGGCCGCTTTGACGTGGCACTGATCCAGGATATCGTGGCAGACGAGGACTGGTACGACGAGCACGCCGAGATCGGTGTGACCGAGGCACGCAAGATCCGCAGCAGCTACGAGGTGGGCGACCGCATCATCACCCCGCTCAAGACCCGCGATTTTGGCCGTATTGCCGCCCAGACCGCAAAGCACGTCATCCGTCAGGGCATCCGCGAGGCCGAGCGCAACCAGCAGCTCAGCGAGATCCAGTCCCGCGCACATGACATCGTGCAGGCCACCGTTACCCGCGTGGATACCGAGAAGGGCATTGTAGCGCTGGATCTGGGCAAGGGCGGCGAGGCTGTTCTGCCCCGCAACGAGCAGGTGCCCGGCGAGGTGTACACCGAGGGCGAGACCCTGCAGGTCTACATCGTGGACGTGGTCAGCACCGAGCGCGGCCCCCGCGTGATGATCAGCCGCACCCATCCCGGCCTTGTCAAGCGCCTGTTTGAGCTGGAAGTGCCCGAGATCTTTGACGGCACTGTGGAGGTAAAGGCCATCAGCCGCGAGGCCGGTGCCCGCACCAAGATGGCTGTCTGGTCCAAGGACCCCAACGTCAACCCTGTTTCCGCCTGCATCGGCGAGCACGCGCCCGCGTGGCCGCTGTTGTGGAAAAGCTGGGCGGCGAGAAGATCGATATCGTCAAGTGGAGCGAGGATATCTCGGAGTTCATCTCCGCAGCCCTGAGCCCCGCCAAGGTGGTCAAGGTGGAACTGCTGCCCGGAGAGACCCGCTCCTGCCGCGTCACCGTGCCCGACCAGCAGCTGAGCCTTGCCATTGGCAACAAGGGTCAGAACGCCCGCCTGTGCGCACGCCTGACCGGCTACAACATTGATATCCGTCCCGAGAGCGGCTACTACGGCGAGGACGAGGAGCCCAAGAAGGACGCAACAGACGCTGAATAAGCCCGGCACCATCTGCCGAAGGAGGGAAACCGGATGGCACAAAAAAAGATCCCTGCCCGCCAGTGCATCGGCTGCATGACCAGCCGCCCCAAAAAGGAGCTGGTGCGCGTGGTGCGCGCACCCAGCGGGGAGATCAGCATTGATCTGGTAGGCAAAAAGCCGGGACGCGGCGCATATCTCTGCCCGGACCGGACTGTCTGACCAAGGCAAAAAAGAAAAAGGCGCTGGAACGCTGCTTTGAGCAGCCGGTTCCCGCCGAGGTATACGACGCGCTGGCTGTACAGCTGGCCGCAGCCGCAAAGGAGGCCGCAGCCGATGGCAAAAAAGAATAACGCCCCCGCAAAACCCAAGCTGCCCCCGGAGGAGGCGCTGTATCAGGCCGTGAGCCTGTGCCGCAAGGCCGGTGCGCTGACCATGGGCTTTGATGCCGTGGAGGAAGCCTGCGTCAAAAGCAAGGCATGGCTGGTGATGACCGCATCGGACATCAGCCCAAGACCTTGCAGCGTTTGAACTACGCTGTGGGGGACTTGGTGGACGTGTTCACCATGCCGCTGACACAGGATAAGCTGGCCGATATCAGCCACAAGCCCGTGGCTGTTTACGCGGTGACCGACCGCAACCTCGCAAAGCTCTGCTTCGACCGCCTGTCGGACTGCGGAGCAATCAAAAATGAGGAGGATATGAGCGAATGATCGTAAAATATAAAGTGAGTGACTTTGCAAAGGATCTGAACCTTTCTGCAAAGAAGGTGCTGGACGAACTGGCCGCTATGGGCAGCACCGGCAAGAAGAACAGCTCCAATCTGGAGGAGAACGAGCTGAACTACCTGCTGGAAAAGTTCAGCAAGGATAACAGCGTGGCAAATCTGGACGAGTTTTTGAACAGCGCCAAGGCTCCCAAGGAGGAGCCCAAGCTGAGAAGAAGGCCGAGAAGAAGGCTGAAAAGAAGCCCGAGGCTCCCAAGGCTGACAAAAAGCCCCAGCAGCCCGCCGCAAAGGCCGAGCAGCCCAAGGCAAACAATAATAATAACAATAACGGCAAGCACGGCGACAAGAAGCCCGAGCAGCATAAGAAGCGCGAGGAAAAGACCGTTTCCTTCAGCGAACTGGCACGTGAGACCGGCGCAAAGGCTACCGCAGCCCCCGCACAGGCAGTTTCTGTCCGCCGCGAGGACAATCAGGTCACCGTGGATACCCGCACTGTGGATATGAACGTGGACCGCTTCGACGCCCGCTACGATGATCTGGCCTCCACCAAGAACACCGAGAACCGCCGCAAGCCCACCCCGCAGGGCAACAAGCAGAAGTTCACCCAGCGCGGTCAGCGTCAGCGCCAGCAGTTCCAGAAGGGCAAGCGCGAGACTGAGTTCGAGCGTCTGCAGCGCATCCAGCTGGAAAAGGCCCGTAACGCCCAGCTGAAGGTGCTGATCCCCGACGAGATCACTGTGGGCGAGCTGGCGGCCCGCCTGAAGCAGCAGGCCGGTAAGGTCATTGCCAAGTTCATGCAGATGGGCGAGATGCACGCCATCAACGACGTGATCGATTTCGACACCGCAGCTCTGCTGGCAGAGGAGTTCCACGCAAAGGTCGAGCACGAGGTGCATGTGACCATCGAGGAGCGCCTGTTCACGCAGGAAGAGGATTCGCAGGAGGATCTGGTGGAGCGTCCCCCGGTGGTCTGCGTTATGGGCCACGTTGACCACGGCAAGACCAGTATTCTGGATGCCATCCGCAAGACCAACGTTACCGCAGGCGAGGCCGGCGGCATCACGCAGGCCATCGGTGCATATCAGGTCAAGGTCAACGACAGCCTCATCACCTTCTTGGATACCCCGGGCCACGAGGCATTCACCTCCATGCGTGCCCGCGGTGCCAACATGACCGATATCGCCGTTCTGGTGGTTGCTGCCGATGACGGCATCATGCCCCAGACCATCGAGTCCATCAACCACGCCAAGGCTGCAAATGTCAAGCTCATCGTGGCAATGAACAAGATGGATAAGCCCACCGCAAACCCCGAGCGCGTGATGGAAGGCCTGACCAAGTACGGCATCATCACCGAGGACTGGGGCGGCGATGTGGCCTGCATCCCGGTGTCTGCCCTGACCGGCATGGGCATCAACGACCTGCTGGAGCGCATTGCTCTGGAAGCTGAGGTCATGGAGCTGAAGGCAAACCCCAACCGCCGCGCCAAGGGTGCGGTCGTTGAGGCCCGTCTGGATAAGGGCCAAGGCCCCATTGCCACCATTCTGGTGCAGAACGGCACCCTGCACTCCGGCGACGTCATCATTGCCGGTACCGCTGTGGGCCGCGTGCGCACCATGCGCAGCGACAAGGGCCAGCTGCTGACCGATGCCGGCCCCTCTACTCCTGTGGAGATCACCGGCCTGACCGCAGTGCCGGAAGCAGGCGACCTGTTCGAGGCTGTTGAGGACGAGCGTCTGGCCCGTGAACTGGCTGAGCAGCGCATCGCTGCTGCCAAGGAGAAGCAGTTCTCCTCCTTCCAGAAGGTCACGCTGGATAACCTGTTCAGCCAGATGGCACAGAACGACATGAAGGAGCTGGCCATCGTGGTCAAGGCCGATGTGCAGGGCTCTGCCGAGGCTGTGAAGCAGAGTCTGGAGAAAATCTCCAACGATGAGGTGCGCGTGCGCGTCATCCACGCCGGTGTCGGCGCCATCAGCAAGTCCGACGTGGATCTGGCCGATGCCTCCAACGCCATCATCATCGGCTTCAACGTCCGCCCGGACAACGTGGCCAAGGAAGAAGCCGCTGCCACCAAGGTGGAAATGCGTATGTACCGCGTCATTTACGACGCCATCAACGATGTCACCGACGCTATGAAGGGTATGCTGGCACCCAAGTTCCGCGAGGTCTCTCTGGGCGAACTGCAGGTGCGTCAGGTGTACAAGATTTCCAACGTGGGCACCGTTGCAGGCTGCCGCGTGACCAGCGGCAAGATCACCCGCGACAGCAAGGTGCGTGTGGTGCGTGACGGCATCGTCATCGCCGAGGACGAGATCGCATCCCTGAAGCGCTTCAAGGACGACGCTAAGGAAGTGGCCGAGGGCTACGAGTGCGGCGTGACTCTGGAGAAGTTTGCGGACGTCAAGGAAGGCGATGTGTACGAGGCCTTCAAGATGGAAGAGTACCGCGACTAAGCAAAAAACCGAATATATAACAGCTTCCCGGCAGAAAAGGCTTCCCCCGGACGGGGAAAGCTGTCGAACGAAGTGAGACTGATGAGGGCGTATCTTTCGCAGGTGTGGAGCGTGCGCCTCATCCGTCGTTTTGGCAGACAAATGCCGCCTTGCCCCGGCCGGGGCAAGGCTTTGGGAGGCTGCCGGACAGAATTTGGAGAAAACTATGTCTCAGAAAAATATGGGCCGTCTTGCGCAGGATATGAAGCGCGAGGTCATTGCATCATCGGCCGGCTGAAGGACCCGCGGCTGGAGGGCGGTCTGCTGACCGTCACCCGTCTGGACGTGACGCCGGATCTGGATGTGGCAAAAGTGTATGTAAGCGTGATGGGCCGCGCAGACGGCCCCAAGCCCGCAATTGAAGCGCTGAACCGCGCCGCAGGCCATGTGCGCACCGAGGTCAGCAAAAAAATGCACATCCGCAAGGCACCCCGCTTCATCTTTGTGGAGGATGACGGTGCCGCCTACGCCGCCCACATCAACGAGCTGCTGCGCAGCCTGAACGTGAACGGCGAGGAGGAAGCACAGCCTGCTGATACCGAACAGACCGAGGACTGACTGCCTTTGCGGAAAGGATGGATCATTGGATGACAGAACAACTGGATGTGCAGCAGATGGCGCAGCGCCTGCTGGCTGCGGACAACATTTTGATTCTGTGCCACAAAAACCCGGACGGTGACACCATCGGCTGCGGCAGCGCCCTGTACTATGCGCTCAAAGCGCTGGAAAAAACGACAGCGGTGCTCTGCTCTGATGCCATTCCGTCCCGCTACGCCTTTACGAACCCACGGCTGTTCAAGGGCGAGTTCGAGCCCCGCACCGTGATCGCGGTGGACGTGGCCGGTTTGCAGCTGTTTGGCGAAAATAACGGTGTGCCGCAGTACGCACGCCATGTAGACCTGTGCATCGACCACCACGCAGGCAACAACGGCTATGCCGATTTTACCCTTCTGGATGCCGGTGCCGCTGCGGCAGCGGAACTGCTGTATCAGGTCATCGTGGAGATGGGGGTGACTATCACCCCCCACATTGCCGACTGCCTGTACACCGGCGTTGCCACCGACACCGGCTGCTTCAAGTTCTCCTCCACCACTGCCAACACCCACACGGTGGCAGCAAAGCTTATTGAGGCCGGCTGTCATGTGGAGGAGCTGAACACCCTGCTCTTCGACACCAAGCCCCGTGCCCGCATGGAGGCCGAGCGCATCGCCCGCAACCATCTGGAGTACTATCTGGACGGCCGCTGCGCCCTGATCTACCTGACGAGGGACGAGATCCGGCAGAGCGGGGTAGACCCCGCAGATCTGGAGGAACTGACCAGTCTGCCCATCAGTATCGAGGGAGTCAAGGTGGGTCTGACCCTGCGCCAGCAGCCCGGCGGCAGCTACCGCATCAGCGTGCGCACCGCAAAGAGTGTGGACGCCTGTGCCATCGCCCGGCGGCTGGGCGGCGGCGGACACACCCGCGCAGCAGGCTGTGAGCTGCTGGGCGACCTTGAAAACGCCAAAAATGCGATCCTTGCAGAGGTGGAAGCCGAGCTGGACGCACCGCAGGAGGAAGCATGATGCAGGGTATCCTGATCGTAGACAAGCCCATGGACTGGACCAGCTTTGACGTGGTGGCAAAGCTGCGCGGCGTGCTGGGTACACGCAAGCTGGGGCACAGCGGTACGCTGGACCCCATGGCCACCGGCGTTCTGCCGGTGTTCTGCGGCGGTGCCAGCAAGGCGGTGGATCTGCAGCTGAACCACGACAAGACCTACCGCGCCACCCTGCGTCTGGGCGCACGTACCGATACCGGCGATAGCACCGGCACGGTGCTGGAGATGCCCCCGTCACCGCCGGAGAGAAGGAATTGCTGGCTGTGTTGCCGCAGTTTATCGGCCCGCAGATGCAGGTGCCGCCCATGTACTCGGCGGTCAAGATCAACGGTCAGCCGCTGTATAAGCTGGCGCGTGAGGGCGTGACCGTGGAACGCAAGGCGCGCCCTATTGAAATTTACGGCATCGAGTACGGCGGCAGTCCGGAAGAAAACGAGTATGTGCTGACGGTGCGCTGCTCCAAAGGCACCTATATCCGCACCCTGCTGGAGGAGATCGCCGCCGCAATGGGGCAGAAGGGCACCATGAGCGCGCTGCGCCGCACTGCTGCCGGTCTGTACACCGAAGCAGATGCCCACACGCTGGAAGAGATCCTTGCAGCAAAGGAGCAGGGAACTGCCGCGCTGGAAGCACTGATGCTGCCGGTGGAAAGCGTGTTCACCCCGCTGCCGCTGCTGGTGGTGGAGCCATGGGTGGAGCAGCATCTGTACAACGGCTGTCCCACCAGCCGCTACCCCGCAGCAGACGGACGCTACCGGGTGCGCAATGCCGCCGGGCAGTTCCTTGGCCTTGCTAACATCAACGGCGGGGTGCTCCGGGTGGAAAAACTGTTCGTGGAACGTAATTGAGCAATAAAGGAAACAAGACCCATGCAGATCATTTCTCAGTTTGCCCCGCTGCCGCTGGCACAGCCTGAAAAAGGCACCGCCGTGGCCATGGGCTACTTTGACGGCATCCATATCGGCCACCGGGCGGTGATCGAAGGGGCTGTGCAGTGGGCAAAGACCCATGATGCAGCTCCGGCGGTGTTCACCTTCCGCCTGCCGGTGGAAAATAAAATGAAGGGCAAGCGCCTGCTCTCCACCGAGGACAAGCACGCCCTGATCCACAGTCTTGGGGTGGAGTATTACCTCACCCCGGACTTTGAGGCGATCAAGGCACTGAGCCCGGAGGAGTTCGTGCGCGGCATCGTGGAAAACTGCCACGCCCGGGCGCTGTTCTGTGGCGAAAACTTCACCTTTGGTGCAAAGGCTGCCGGTACGCCGGAGCTGCTGCGCACCCTCTGTGCCCCTCTTGGGGTAGAGGTAGTGGTGGTGCCCATGGCTCAGTTTGAGGAAAAGCCGGTGTCCTCTACCCGCATCCGCACCGCGCTGGAGGGCGGGGACATCCCGGCCGCCAACGCTATGCTGGGCATGCCCTACGCCATCCGCTTTGCGGTGCAGCACGGGGCAGGACTGGGGCACACCCTCGGGGTGCCCACCATCAACCAGCTGTACCCGCAGCTTCCAGATGCCCCGCAGCGGCATTTATATCACCCGCACCTGCATCAACGGGGTGTGGTATCCCTCGGCCACCGGTCTGGGCAGCCGCCCGACCGTGAACGATGACGCTACCAAGGTGACCTGCGAGACCTTTATCCCGGGCTTTTCTGGTGACTTGTACGGCACCGACCGGTGGTGGAGTTCCACGCTTACCTGAGTCCCAGCAAAAAGTTTGATACGCTGGACCAGCTGCGGGATTGCATCAACGATGCCGCCCGCCGCGCACAGGAATATTTTGCATAACGCATCAACAGCGGAAAAATTATTTTTATTTGGGGTCGAGAAACGCCTGTGGGCGTTTTTCGACCCCTTTTGTCGTGAAGGAAAACAGCATTTCCGGCGTCTGCGGGCAGAAAAAACCGCACTTCGGGCAAAATAGACACATTTCCGTGCAACAATGGCAAATGTTTGTTAAACAATTATCTATCTCATGTCCTTGCAATACACGCAGTTTTTGTTTATAATAGTAGCTGTACGGGGCAACGCCCCGATTGTGAGCGAGACTCTGGTTCAGAATTATAACTTGAGAGGAGTTTTTACCATGGGTTTAGGTAAGAAGACGATCGACGATCAGAACTACTGCGGCAAGAAGGTGCTTGTCCGCTGCGATTTCAACGTCCCGATGAAGGACGGTGTCATCACCAACGAGAACCGCATCAACGCAGCACTGCCCACCATCCAGAAGCTGGTCAACGATGGCGCAAAGGTCATCCTGTGCAGCCACCTGGGCAAGCCCAAGAACGGCCCCGAGGCTAAGTTCAGCCTGGCTCCCGTTGCTGTGGCTCTGAGCGCAAAGCTGGGCAAGACCGTTGTGTTTGCTGACGATGACAACGTTGTGGGCGAGAACGCAAAGGCTGCTGTGGCTGCTATGAACAACGGCGATGTCGTTCTGCTGCAGAACACCCGTTTCCGCAAGGAAGAGACCAAGAACATGCCCGAGTTCAGCGAGGAGCTGGCTTCTCTGGCTGATGCTTATGTGGACGACGCCTTCGGCAGCTGCCACCGTGCACACTGCTCCACCGCAGGTGTCACCGACTACATCAAGGATACCGCTGTCGGCTACCTGATGGAGAAGGAGATCAAGTATCTGGCAACGCGTCAACGACCCCGTCCGTCCCTTCACCGCTATTCTGGGCGGCGCTAAGGTCGCTGATAAGCTGAACGTCATCTCCAACCTGCTGGAGAAGGTCGATACCCTGATCATTGGTGGCGGCATGGCTTACACCTTCGTCAAGGCTCAGGGCTACGAGGTCGGCAAGAGCCTGTGCGACGACACCAAGCTGGACTACTGCAAGGAAATGATGGCTAAGGCCAAGGAGAAGGGCGTCAAGCTGCTGCTGCCTGTGGATGCAGCCTGCATCAAGGACTTCCCCGATCCCATCGACGCTCCTGTGGACGTGACCGTGGTGCCTGTCACCGCGATCCCCGCTGACATGGAGGCTGCGACATCGGCCCCGAGACCATGAAGCTGTTTGCTGACGCTGTCAAGGCTTCCAAGACCGTTGTCTGGAACGGCCCCATGGCG
>ENA-OQEN01000559-OQEN01000559.1-human-gut-metagenome-genome-assembly--contig:-NODE-559-length-16177-cov-5.342617_pt1 | contig 16177 bp, 18 predicted proteins | sample MGYA00242791_ERZ504627 | MGnify/ENA primary metagenome ERZ504627 (study PRJEB26092, sample SAMD00036316) | human gut metagenome | host: Homo sapiens | study: EMG produced TPA metagenomics assembly of... | reverse complement strand
TCCTTCGGGTGCGAGGTCATGAAGCGTATGATGAAATCGCCGTCGATATTATTTATCTCGCGCAGAGAGATGCAAATTCATCTCGCCCTCGCGGTCGTTTCCGTAGGATTGACATTCTGCCCGAGCAAGGTTATTTCTTTATATCCGCTCCTGACAAGCTCGCGCGCCTCGCTGACTATAATATCGCTGCTGCGGCTGCGCTCGCGTCCGCGGACATAGGAACTATGCAGTAAGTGCAGAAATTATTGCACCCGTACATTATCGGCAGCCACGCTTTAAAAGTGCTGTCTCTGTGCAGAGGCAAATCTTCCGCGATAACGCCGTCGGAATTTTCGATATCAAATACACGCTTGCCGGTAGACAGAGCGCGGTAAAGCAGCTCAGGGAATTTATGTGCGGCATGAGTGCCGAAAACTATATCGACAAACGGATAGCTCTTCTGAATCTTTTCGGCTATTCTCTCCTGCTGCATCATGCATCCGCAGAGGATTATTTTGAAGTCGGGATTCTTCTCTTTTATTTTCTTGAGTGCACCGACATTTCCGAAGAGTCTGTCTTCGGCGTGCTCGCGGACGGCGCAGGTGTTGAACAGCGATATATCCGCGTTTTCCGGCTCTTCTGTGAATCCGAAGCCCATTTTTCAAGCAAGCCTTTGAGTCTCTCGCTGTCGGCAACGTTGCCTGGCAGCCGAAAGTATGGACATAAGCGAGCGGCCTACGCCCGTCAAGGCGCGTTTCAAGTACTGTATGTACAAGTCCGCAGAACTCCATCTGTCTGTCGAGCTCCTCCTGCGGAACAATTATGTTTCTGTCTTTGGAAAGCGGCAAATCAGTTCTCCTCCGAAAAAATTTTAATCAGTTTATTATACAACGAAAAGCGAATTTGTACAAGCTCAATAATATAAAAACTTCTGTATATTTACAAAATCCGTGTTAATAAAAAATTTTTCTTTCAAGGCTGTTAATAAAATTAAAAATAGGCTATAATCATCATATGTTACTTTAATTGGAGGCACATATGAACAGGCACTACGATATAGCTATCATCGGCAGCGGTCCTGCCGGACTGTCGGCGGCGCTCTATATAAAGCGCGCAGGGCTCACCTGCGCCGTTATCGGCAAGGACGGCGGAGCGCTGGAAAAAGCGGAAAAGATAGAGAATTATTTCGGCACGGGAGCGATTTCCGGTGCAGAGCTTGTAAAACGCGGCGTTGAGCAGGCAAAAGAGCTGGGAGCGGATATATTCGAAGAAGAGGTTTTTTCGCTCGGTTGGAACGGCAATTACACCGTATCGTGCTCGGAGGATAACTTTGTCTCCCCCGCCGTTATAATCGCGACCGGCTCGGCGAGAAAAAGTGTGAATATCCCCGGCATCAAAGAATTCGAGGGAAAAGGCGTCAGCTACTGTGCAGTCTGCGATGCGTTTTTCTATCGCGGAAAAGATGTTGCAGTGCTCGGAAACGGCGCATATGCACTGCACGAGATAGGCGATCTTTCGGGAGTCGCAGAAAGTGTTACTCTGCTCACAAACGGCATCGAACCGAACGGAAACTTCAACGATATAAAAATCATAACTGAGCCGATAGATTCGCTTTACGGCGAAAACAGGCTCAGCGGAGTTAAATTCAAAGACGGTTCGAGCTGCCTGTTTCCGGGCTGTTTATCGCACTCGGGAGCGCCGCCGCAAGCGACCTTGCAAAGAAAGTCGGCGCACCGGTTGAAGGAAACTCGATAAAAGTCGGCGCCGATATGTCAACGGGGCTGCCGGGGCTTTTTGCCGCCGGAGACTGCACGGGCGGTCTGCTGCAGGTAAGCGTTGCCGTCGGCGAGGGCGCAAAAGCGGCGATGAGCGCGATAAAATTCGTAAAATCATCCGGCGGGAGGAACGGCAATTGAAAAGTTTTACTATAGGAAAAAACGACACCAATCAGCGCGTTGACAAATTCATAAAAAAGACCGTTCCGAATCTTCCGGATTCGTTGATGTACAAATACATCAGACTCAAGCGCATAAAGCTCAACGGCAAACGGTGCGAAATATCCACGCGCCTTAAAGAGGGCGACAAAGTGGATATGTACATAAACGACGAATTTTTCGAGCAGCGGTTCGACAGATACGATTTTATGCACGCTTCGACGAATCTCACGGTCATCTACGAAGACGAGAATATAATGCTGCTCGACAAAAAAGTCGGACTTCTTTCGCACCCCGATGAGCGCGAATACAACGACACTCTTCTGACCAGGATAAAGCGCTATCTCTACGAAAAGGGCGAATATGACCCGTCGGACGAAAACTCCTTTGCACCGGCTCTCATAAACAGAATCGACCGCAACACCGGCGGAATAGTCATGGCCGCCAAGAATGCGGAAGCCCTGAGAATCATGAACCAGAAGCTCAAGGAAAGAGAAATAAAGAAATTCTACCTCTGTGTTGTCCACGGAACATTGAAAGAAAAAGAAGGCATCCTGCACGGTTGGCTGACGAAAGACGAAAAGAAGAATCTTGTCAAAGTATTCACACGACAGACAGACGGCTCGAAAGAAATAAAGACAAAATACCGCGTGCTCGCAGAAAATAAGAATATGAGCCTCGTTGAAGTCGAACTGCTTACCGGGCGTACACACCAGATAAGAGCTCATTTTGCGTCGATAGGTCACCCCCTGCTCGGAGACGGAAAATATGGGCGCAACTCCATGAACAAGGAGAGCGGATATAAAAAGCAGTTTCTGTATTCATACAAGCTGAAATTCGACTTTGTCACCGATGCGCAGTCACTCAACTATCTCAACGGCAAGCAGTTTGAAGTCAATAATGTGTGGTTCAAAGACGCATTTCTAAAAGGCGAGCTGTGATTTGATTATGAACTAACTATAAAACTTGCAAATTCGGCTTGTCAAAATTAATAAAATAGTATAGAATAAGAATGTTATAGACCGTCAGGTCAAATCAACCTTAACAAAGAAAAGGATGAAAAAGAATGGCAAACAAAGACACTCAGCGGACTTCTGCCGAGTCATACCGTGACGACAGAAAGGCCCGCCTCGCTCAGTCTGCGAAAAAGAGTCAAAAGAAGAGCGAGAAGAGCAAGGCAGCGGCAAAGATAGTCAAAATGGTAGTAGCTATCGTTCTTGCGTCGTAGTTGCAGGCGGAATCGTTTGGAAGGTTCTTGACGATACGGCCGTTATCAAAAAGAATACCACCGTATTCTCCGTTGGCGATGACATACGCGTTTCGGAAGTTGAGTTTACATATTATTACAGCCAGTATCTCAACAACATCTATTCATACGCTCAGCAGTACGCAATGTACGGCATGAACATCGGCATTGACCCGACAAAGTCGCCGGATGAGCAGAACTACGGCACCGATGCAGACGGCAACGATGTGCTTCTCTCCGATTACATCAAGGACGAGACCATCTCCGCTCTCCAGTCCTACAAGATTCTCTATGCTGAGGCTCTCAAAGCCGGATACAAGCTCACCGATGATGAGCAGAAGTCAATAGACGATCAGATCGAAGAGCTCAGAAACACCGCCGCTGAGAGCAACTATTCTCTCAACGCCTACCTCAAGGCAAGCTACGGCAAAGGTGTAAACGAGAAGTTCATGCGCAAGCAGCTTGAGATGCAGAACATCGTCACGAGATATCAGAGCGATACTTCAACAAACCTTACCAACTCTTACAGCGACGCTGACATCAAGGCTGTCTACGATGCAGATCCCAGCGCATATAACGCAGTTGATGCAAGAACCCTTTCGTTCGCAATAGAGACTCTTACCGCAAAGGACGGCGAGTCCGACGAACAGCTTGCCACCCGCCAGAAAGCAGCTGCTGCAAAGGTCAAGGCTGAGGCAGAAGCCGCTCTCAAGGCCTGCACCAGTGAAAAGGCTTTCCTTGAGCAGGCGAAGAAAAAGAACAGCTCCACTGAGGACTACGATGCAGAATCCGCAACCGCTCTCACCGAGGCTGCAAAATCGACCCTCACCTCTTATGTTTCCGAGGATGCCGCAAAGTGGGCATTTGACAGCGCAAGAAAATCCGGCGATGTCAAGCTCTTTGAAGTCGGCAGCGACGGCAATGTAACCTCTTATGTTATCCTCTACATTAACAAGGGCAGCTACGCTCCCATGGCGGCGAATGTAAGACATATACTTATTTCCTTCACCGATGACACCAGCTCCAGCTCGGAGGCTACCGACGAGCAGAAGAAGGCGGCAAAGGCTTCCGCAGAGGAAATCTACAAGCAGTGGCAGAGCAGTGCCAAGACCGAGGATTCGTTCGCGGCTCTTGCAAAAGAGAAGTCCAAGGACACCGGAAGTGCGGCTGACGGCGGACTTATCAGCGGCATCACCGCAAACTCCAACTATGTTGAGTCTTTCCGCAACTGGGCTACCGACAGCAGCAGAAAGGTCGGCGACACCGGCATAATCGAGTCCGAGTACGGTTATCACATCATGTTCTATTCGGGCAAGGATTACGCTGGAAGAGCACAATTCGCTCCACGAAGTCCAGCGAGGACTTTGAGAAGAAGCTGACAGAGCTTGAGGGTTCCGATGAGTACAAGCTCGAGAAGAACGACAAAAAGCTTGACAAGGCTCTCAAGTCTTACCTCAAATCTTTCAAACAGCGTCTTGCAATGAGCAACAGCAGCAAATAAGCAATAGAACAACAAATGTCCCTCGGGAGGTAAAACTTCCGAGGGATTTTTTCGTGCATAAAACAAGCCCGGGACTGTTTATCCCGAGCTGTATTTTTTATTCGTCAGTTCTTCTTCAAATTTTGTGTAAACACACTCTAATGGTATAAAAATCAAAATTGTAACGGGGCGTGTGAGCCGTATGGCGGCTTACACGTCCTAATTGCATAGTAGCGGAAATATCGGGGCATGTCAAGGGCGGCTGTTCGGACAGCCGTTCATTTTACCTTGATATGAACCGGGATTTCTGCTATTCGGGCAGTCTGTCAGCGAAGAAAACTTCAAGCTGAGAGTGAATTTCGCCCCAGTCTCTGCGCCGTCCTGTCCATTTTTTGTGATATCAACCTGTGCAAGATAAAGCATTTTCAAAAGTGCGTCGTCATTCGGAAATACGGCTTTGCTTTTCGTTACTTTTCTGAGCTGCCGATTGAAATTCTCTATGGAATTAGTGGTGTATATCAGCGTTCTGACAGACTGCGGATACTTGAAATACGTTGATAATTCAGCCCATCGAGCCTGCCATGACTGCGATATCTTAGGATATTTTGCATCCCATTTTGCCGAGAACTGTTCTAATTCGAAAAGTGCGGTTTCTTCATTCACTGCACCGTATACCTTTTTCAAATCTGCCATAAGTGCTTTTATATCTTTGTATGAAACATATTTTGTACTGTTTCTTATTTGATGAATTATGCACTGCTGTATTTCCGTTTTCGGATAGACGGCGGCGATTGCTTCGGGAAAGCCCGTTAATCCGTCTATACAGGCAATCAAAATATCGTCGACTCCTCGATTTTTCAAGCCGTTTAAGATAGATAGCCAATATTTTGCGCTTTCATTTTCGCCGACATACATTCCCAATACTTCTTTTTTTCCGTCCATATTGATTCCTATGGCTATGTATACGGCTTTTTTTACGATTCTCCCTTCACAGCGGACATTATAATGAATTGCATCCATAAAGACTACGGCATAAATGCTTTCAAGCGGTCTTTGCTGCCATTCTTTTACAACAGGAAGGATTTTATCCGTGATTCGACTGACGAGACTGTCTGATACTTCAAGACCGTAGATATCTTCGATGTGTGATGAGATATCGTTCGTTGTCATACCCTTGGCATACATTGATAGAATCTTTTCTTCAATATCACCTTTGAGAGATGTTTCGTTTTTCTTAATTATCTGCGGTTCAAATTCTCCGTTCCTGTCTCGCGGTACTGCTATCTCAACCGGACCGGCACTTGTTTTGACTGATTTTCGGCTGTATCCGTTCCTGCTGTTTTCGGTTTCCTTGTTTCGATAATCATACTTGCTGTATCCCAGCTCATCGTCAAGCTCCGCTTCAAGTCCGTTTTCAAGAACTTCTCCGACCATTTCTTTAAATACCGAACGCAGATCGCTGTAATCTTCTACATCAAGTAATTGAAGAAACTCTCTTAACTTTTCTTTCCTTTCCTTCTTTGCCGCTCTTACCTCCGGGCTGTCTTTGTACTTTGGCATAATCTTAACCTCCAAAATGATATTTTTATTCTATACCATTTCGGAGGTTTACACAAGATTTTAAGAAGTCTCGTACTTTATGCATTTCTTCGATAAAGAGTGCCAAAACGTACCAAAATCGAGCTAAAAACGTCAAGATTGTGCGCCAGAGCACCTTTTTCAAGGTGTTTCGACGCTATTTTTCTGCCTTTACGCTCCGTTATGCCGGTCTTAGCTGCCTTTCGATCCGTGTTACTTATTGCTTTCCTTTGCTCAGTAAAGAAGTGGGAAAAACCGCAACCGACGGGATTCGAATACTTTTAGTTACCCTTTGCTCCAACAAAAAGTCATGCAGCCGATATAGAGCATGGATTCAAACCCAACAATATTAGATAAAATCGCAACTATGTGCGATATAGAATATATCGGCAGAAAAAGTCCTGATTTTGTTCAAATCCCTTACCCTGAATGGTTGTTAGATAAATTCGCAACAAATTGCGATAATATCTTGAATATTTCGACGATATGTGCTATACTGTATATTGTAATATTGTAAGCATTTTGCTATCGCTTATAGGAGGCAAATAAAGATGGCTATTTCTTATAACAAACTGTGGAAATTACTGATCGACAAGAAGATGACACAGGCAGAGCTGCGCAAGGCCGCAGATATCGCCCCCAATACCATGACAAAACTTCGCCGCGACGAGCCGGTAAACCTCGCCATCCTCGGTAGAGCCTGTGAAGTACTCAATTGCGATATAGGCGATATAATGGAGTTTATTCCCGAATCCAAATAAAACGGAAGGAGGATAATTATGAGTATGATTCCAAAACACTTGATGTCAGAAGAAGATATCAAGTTGCAGCTCATCACTCCCGCTGTGACGGCAAAATGGGATATCAGTAAAATCACAATGGAAACAAAGCTCACAGATGGCAAGATCAATCTGAAGGGCAATTTTGTCGTGCGCGAAAAACCAAAGCGTGCGGACTATGTGCTGTACCTCGCTCCTAATCATCCTATCGCCATCATTGAAGCGAAAGACAATAAACATAGTGTTTCTCATGGCCTGCAGCAGGCAATGGCCTATGCACAGATGCTTGATCTTCCTTTCGCATTCAGTTCCAATGGTGATGGGTTTGCCGAGCATGACTTTTTAACCGGTATGGAGCGTCAATTCGGTTTGGATGAGTTTCCCACCGAAGAAGACTGATCGCCCGCTATAAACTGGAATCAGGCTTGACGCCTCAGCAGGAAGCCGCCCAGCAGCAGCCCTATTACAGCAGCCAAAACACCTATCCTCCCCGTTACTATCAGCGCATTGCGATTAACAGAACTGTTGACGCCATCGCTCGCGGCCAGGATCGTTTGTTGCTGGTTATGGCTACCGGTACCGGCAAAACCTATACCGCATTCCAGATTGTTTACCGCTTGCTACAGAGCGGTATGAAGCGTAAGATTCTGTACCTTGCTGACCGCAATATTCTTGTAGACCAGTCTATCCAGCAGGACTTCGCGCCGTTGGAAAAGGTCACACATAAAATCAACGTAGGCAAGGACGATCCCAGCACCATCACTTCTCATCAGGTTTATTTCTCGTTGTACCAGCAGCTTGTTGGCGACGAAGGTGAAGAACACTTCCGCAAGCTATTCCAGCCGGACTTTTTTGACCTTATCATCGTTGATGAGTGTCACAGAGGATCCGCCAAAGAGGAAAGCCGCTGGCGCTTGATTTTGGAATACTTCAAATCCGCAACCCAGATCGGCATGACTGCCACACCGAAGGAAACCAAGTACATCTCCAATATCAATTACTTTGGAGATCCCGTCTATACCTACAGCTTGAAGGAAGGCGTGGAGGATGGTTTCCTTGCACCCTTCAAGGTTATCAACATTACCACCGATATTGGTGAGGGCTGGCGTCCGCAGCGTGGTCAGCTGGATGTAAACGGCGTTGAGATTCCCGACAGAATCTACACCAATAGTGATTACGATTACAATATCGTTATCGAAGACCGCATCCAGCAGGTAGCCAGCGAGATTACTCGTTACTTAAAGAGTACCGACCGCATGGCAAAGACCATAGTGTTCTGCGCCAATGAGGACGCAGCCGAGCGGATGCGTCAGGCACTTGTGAACCTGAATGCGGATATGGTCAAACAGAATCCCGACTACGTTGTCCGTATCACCGGCAGCGATATGTACGGTAAGAGCAAGCTGGACTATTTCATTTCTGTTTCCGCGCCATACCCCGTTATCGCAACGACTTCCAAGCTGCTGTCCACCGGTGCAGACTGCAAAATGACCAAACTGATCGTGTTGGACGAAATGATCGGCTCTATGACCGAGTTTAAGCAGATCATCGGCCGCGGTACCCGTTTACGCGAAAAGGAAGGAAAAACTCATTTTGTGGTTATGGACTTCCGTAATGTCAGCAGATTGTTTGCGGATCCCGATTGGGACGGTCCCATCGAAATGGATGATAACTTTGACCCCAATAGAGAAACGCCTCCCACGCCTCCTCCGGGACCCGGCCCAGACGTTCCTCCCGGCCCGCCGAAGGGAAAACCGATCGTAGCCAAAGACGGATGCAAGGTGGAGATCATCCACAAGACCGTGTCCATCTATGATGCCAACGGCAAACTGCTGAGGCAGGAGAGCATCGTGGACTACACCAAGGAAAATGTCCGCGGCGAATATGCTTCCTTGGACGCTTTCATCCGTGAGTGGCGGAAGAACCCCAACAAATGGGAGATCCGGGACATGCTGCTGGAGCGCGGCATCGACCTTGCGTCCATGAAAGCAGATCAGGCATGGCGGATGTTGACGACTTCGATTTCATTTGCCATGTTGCCTACGATAAAAAGCCCTTGACCCGCAGGGAACGTGCCAATAACGTAAAGAAGCGCGATTTTCTCAGCAAATACAGCGGTGTTGCCCGCGAAGTGCTGGAGGCACTGCTGGATAAGTATATGAATTCTGGCATTTACGAAATTGAAAAAACAGAGATTTTGCGTCTGGATCCCTTTATGCGACTGGGTAAGCCCGCAAAGATCGCCAGCTACTTTGGCGGCAAGGCAGGCTATCTGAAGGCCATACAGGAACTGGAAGACGCAATCTACATGGATGAGGCGGTATAACCATGAGTAATTTATCAGGATTTGTGAAAAGACTCCGCGATATCATGCGCAATGATGCCGGTATCAACGGTGATGCCCAGCGTATTGAGCAGATCGCATGGATGCTTTTCCTTAAAGTATACGATGCTAAAGAACAGGACTGGGAATGGGACGATGACAACTATCAGTCTATTATCCCGGAAGCCTGCCGTTGGCAAAATTGGGCGGTGGATGATAAATCCGGCACAGCCCTGACCGGTGATCAGCTTTTGGACTTTGTGAACAACACCCTGTTCCCAACTTTGAAGAAACTGCCGGTAGATGCCTCTACGCCCATCAAGAAGGCCATCGTGCAGACAACCTTTGCCGATGCCAATAACTACATGAAGGACGGTGTCCTGCTTCGTCAGGTCATCAATGTCATTGACGAACTGGACCTTTCCGATTATGAGGAAAGCCACGCCTTCGGTGACATTTATGAATCCATATTGAAGGAACTCCAAAGTGCAGGCAGCGCCGGCGAATTTTATACCCCTCGTGCCGTCACCGACTTTATGTCGCAGATGATTCAGCCCAAGATTGGTGAAACGATGGCGGATTTTGCCTGTGGCACCGGTGGCTTTATCGTCAGCTGGCTGAAAGAGCTGCAGAAGCAGGTACAGAGTACCGCCGATGCCAAGAAGTACGGCGACTCCATCTACGGTATCGAGAAAAAGCAGTTTCCGTACATGCTTTGTATCACCAACCTTTTGCTGCATGGGTTGGATATCCCCCGTGTATTCCACGATAACACCCTACTCAAGGATGTCCTGGACTACACCGTGGACGATCAGTTTGATGTGATCCTTATGAACCCGCCTTATGGCGGCAGCGAAAAAGCAGATGTGAAGAATCATTTCCCCGCTGACCTTGCAAGCAGCGAAACTGCAGACCTCTTTATGTCCGTCATCATGTACCGCTTGAAGCAGAACGGCCGTGTGGCAGTGATTTTGCCCGATGGCTTCCTGTTCGGCACCGATAATGCCAAGGTGAACATCAAGAAAAAACTGCTTTCTGAATTTAACTTGCATACCATTATTCGTATGCCAGGTAGTGTTTTTGCACCCTATACCTCTATTACAACCAATATTCTGTTCTTTGACCGCACAGGCGCAACCAAGGAAACTTGGTTCTATCGCATGGATATGCCGGAGGGATATAAGCACTTCTCCAAGACCAAGCCCATGAAGCCGGAGCATTTTGCACCTGTGGTGGAGTGGTGGAACAACCGTCAAGAAATCACTGTGGACGGTTTTGACAAAGCAAAGAAATTTACTGTAAAACAACTCACTGAAGAATTGGGCTATAACCTTGACCGGTGCGGTTTTCCACACATCGAGGAAGAAATCCTTGCGCCTATGGATTTGATTCAGCGGTATCAGGAAGAACGGGCATCTCTGAACGCAGAGATTGACCGTGTGCTGGCTGATATCACCGCCATTCTCGGAGGTGGTCAGGAATGACGCCACAGGAGCTAAAGATAAGTATTTTGCAAAGGGCCATTCAGGGCAAACTGGTTCCTCAACTCCCCGAAGAAGGCACCGGCGAAGAACTGTTCCAGCAGATTCAGGAAGAAAAGCAGCGTTCCATCAAAGCCGGCAAAATCAAAAAAGAAAAGCCCTTGCCTAAAATCGCAGAGGACGAAATCCCGTTTGATATTCCAGAGAGCTGGAAGTGGGTGCGCTTCTCAGATGTTCTTGATGTTAGAGACGGTACACATGATACTCCTAAATATGTAACTTCGGGCATTCCGCTTGTAACGAGCAAAAATTTAGTTGATGGCGGAATCGATTTTGAAACGACCAAACTGATTTCCATAGAGGATGCACAGGCAATCAACATGAGGTCTGCAGTAAATGACGGAGATATCCTTTTTGCAATGATCGGAACTATCGGCAACCCAGTTCTTGTCAAAAAGGATCGCGAATTCTGCATAAAAAACATGGCACTATTTAAGGCGATCAATCAAGAATTGATCAGCATGGAGTATTTGTTTTTATTCTTGCAGAATGAGCAGCACGTAATGAAGAAAAAAGCAAGCGGTGGCGTTCAGTCATTTGTGTCGCTTAAATTTCTACGGAATTATCTTCTTCCGTTACCCCCAGCTGCCGAGCAGAAGCGCATTGTGGCAAAGATTGAGGAATGGCTGCCTCTGATTGACCGCTACGAGCAGGCATGGAGCAAGCTGGAGGAATTCAACAAACGTTTCCCTGTGGATATGCAGAAATCTATCCTCCAAATGGCTATTCAGGGCAAACTGGTTCCTCAACTCCCCGAAGAAGGCACCGGCGAAGAACTGTTCCAGCAGATTCAGGAAGAAAAGCAGCGTTCCATCAAAGCCGGCACCATCAAAAAAGAAAAGCCTCTGCCTGAAATCGCAGAGGACGAGATTCCGTTCGATATTCCGGAGAGTTGGAAGTGGGTGCGGTTATCTCAACTGTTTTCAGTATTAAATGGTGATCGAGGAAAAAACTACCCTGCCAAATCAACATTATCGCATGAAGGCATTCCGTTCATAAGTGCATTGAATTTGGACGGGAAAAGCGTAATTGAGGATGATAATCTTTTGTGCTTGTCTGAACAGCAATACGAAAAACTCGGAAACGGAAAGTTAATTCGTGATGATATCGTCGTTTGCATTCGTGGTTCGTTGGGAAAACACGGGAGATATCCTTTTGATAAAGGGGCTATAGCATCATCGTTAGTTATTCTAAGAGCTTTTACCAATGATGATGTTTTGGCAGAATTTTTGATGATGTATTTGGATACACCGTTATTTTTCTCGGAAATTCGTCGATATGACAATGGTACTGCGCAACCAAACTTGGCAGCAAAAAGCTTGGAACAATTTTTAGTGCCGCTCCCACCCCTTGCCGAGCAAAAGCGTATCGTCACCAAACTGGAAGAAATCCTGCCACTATGTGAAAGGTTGAAGTAATTATATTATGATTTATGAAAGCTATCCGTGGAAGCAAGATCTATTGCGAAGAAGACGGCTTATCCAGAAATATAATCGCGCTGAGCTTCTTTCGGAAGATGATGATCGTGCTTACACAGTTATAGAGAAAGCAATCTTTTATTCCGCATTTATTATCAGAAAACTGATCGATTGCAAAGGAAAGGTCAGCGACGAAGTAGATAACTATGAATTCCGTTTGAAGGGTGTTCGCCCTATAAAAGAAATCGATCTAATGCATCGATGGCCGGATGACGACACTCATAATTGGGAATGCGAAGAAACGTATACAAAACCAGGTTCCGATATATGTAATTGGCTGATTCACTCGTATGTTTTCTTTTTGTCCTATGATGAGAACGGCGAAATTGATGGATTCTATGTTTCTTCGGACTATGACAGGAATAAAGTGCTTTACAGAATCGAGTTAAAGGATTGGCTTGCTTATATGGACTTTGTAGGCAAGGATTATGTCGTAGCTATAAACATGCATGCAGATGAAGATAAAAAAGATTATATCTACACACTAAAAGAACGAGGATAATCGCGGTGAGATAGATTTTTATTCTGCCAATAGGTGAAGCCTCACTAAACTGGAAGGAATCCTGCCGTTGTGTGAGCGGCTGAAAAGAGGTTGTTATGAAGAATTTAGATCGCAAAGTAACATTATTGTGCCCTTTGTGCGGCAATGATCAGTTTGAGTCGTTGGATGAAGAATTTGAAGACCTTCTCCACGCAAGTGACGATGTGAGAGTTCGCTGTTCTGATTGCGGATCCATGTACACTAAACACGAACTCATTGAAAGCAACGCTGCAATAATTGACAATGCAGTTGATGAATTAGCGGAGGATGCTGTCAAAGAACTTGGAAAAGAATTAAAGAAGGCGATGAAAAAATGGAAGTTTTGATTAACGCTCTGCAAAAAGCGGTACCATTTTTAGGAGATTGGGGGGCGCTGATCATTGCAGCGATATCCCTGCTGGTTGCTGTCATTTCACTGTTCAAATCTTCAAAGGCGCAGCGCCTCCAAAACAAGGTTAATGAACTGGAACTCAAGATTAAGCAGAATGAACTTGACAGAATAGCCAAGGAAAAGGAAGATGCAGCGCTTGCTTGCGTTGAGGCTAGATTTATTACTGTAGGCAAAGGCAAACACAGATTGAAGGTTTGGAATTCAGGGAATGCCACAGCTTATAACGTGACCGCTCGGTTTGATGGCGATGTGGGTATCTTGATTATGGACCAGGATAAGCAGCCGTTTGAAGAACTCGAGGCGAAAAAAAGCTATGAACTGATTTTAGTTACGCATAACGGTTCTGCCTCGAAATTCAAAATTATTACTGAGTGGTCTGATGCAGCTGGGAAGCAGCACACAAAGACACAAATGGGCGATTTTTCGTAGTGTAAACCAGTTCGGCATGGAGGATATAGAATGAACGAAACAGGCTTTATTTATATACTTACAAATCCGTCGTTTCCGCAGTACGTAAAAATTGGATATGCGACGGACGTGAAGCAGCGCTTGGATGAATTGAATCGCAGCACTGCAGTGCCGTTTGCGTTCCGCGTGTATGCTACATATGAAGTGGACTCTGCACTTTCGGACAAGAAGCTCCATTCCATCTTGGACAAACTGAATCCGGAACTGCGTTCCACAGAAGAAGTAGATGGCAAGCGCCGTATCCGTGAATTTTATGCTATGACGCCGGAAGATGCGTATTCCATTCTGGAAGCCATCGCGGAAATTAACGATTACCGCCACAGGCTGAAAAAGTGGAAGCTACCGCCACCGAGCAGCGCGAGGAAGCGCTGGCGCAGGAGATCAACGAGCAGCATCAGGAGCGCATGGCGCCGTTCACATTCTCTGCATGCGGCATCGCGATCGGTGAACAGATTGAATTCTACTGCAACGGCAACGAAAACACCGGCACCCTCTGTGAGGTTGTCGACGATAAGCACGTCAGCTATAACGGCGAAACATGGTCGCTTACAGCGTTGGCAAAACATCTGACCGGTGTGAAAAGCGCCATCGCCGGACCCAAGTATTTCAAATATAAAGGCGAATGGCTTAACAGCATCAGGCAGCGATTGGGGGTATAAATAAGGAAACTATTCATGATTGCAAAAGAGGTAATTTATGATATTTGATGGCAAATGGAAAAGCGAACTTAAACGGCTATCTTGGGAAATATCGTTCTGGCATAAATTGCCTGCTTTTTGTGATTATGCAGAACATCGACTGAACCGTGCCGTTTTATACTCTGCAACTATCTTACGTAAAATCATTGAGGATGAAACAGAAGCAGAAGCCATTGCTAAAGAGGCGAAGCTATCTCTTCCAAAGCTGACAACCGTTCATTCTACATTAGTGGCCATCAGATATCCATATACCGGCGAAGAAGGATGGGCAATTCGCAGTAAATTATGTGCGTCGGATTATGGAAAAGGTCAAGACGTTTGTGTTTGTGCAAAGGACGTGTGCAACTGGCTGCTGCATTCATATGTGTGGGGCGTGGCGCATAATTCCGAAAGGAAAAGTTATGCTGGTTTCTTAGTTGCTTCGGATTTTGACAAAGAAAAATATGTTCACTACATATCGTTTGAAGAATGGCAAAAGTTTATTGTGAACGTAATTCAAAATTCTACTTTTTAGAAGGAATCGTGAAGATATTACATGATTCGAAATAGAGGTGAAAAAGCAAAATGGCAGATAGAGCAATTAAAAACTTATTTATCGATGCAAATGTATGGCTTTCGCTATTCCATTTTTCGAGTGACGACTTGGAACAATTTAGCAAGCTTCAGGCTCTAATAGGCACCGATATTGTTTTGTATATACCTGAACAAATATCCCATGAGGTATATAGGAACCGAGAAAACAAAATTAAAGATGCATTAGATAAATTCGAAAAATTCGGGTTGCAGTTTCCTGCGTTTAGCAAAAGCTATCCCGAATATGAGGCGTTTGCTAAAGACTATGGTTCTTTAAAAACACGCCACAAAGAATGGCTGCAAAAGTTAAAAGCAGACATTGTCGAACAAAGTTTGTCTGCGGATGTTGTTATTCGCGACTTTTTTGCCTCGATTGATTTTATTCCAACGACTGAGGAAATCGTACAGAAAGCACTTCATCGATACAGTATTGGAAATCCCCCTGGCAAAGATAACAAATACGGTGACGCAATAAACTGGGAAACATTGCTGTCGGCAGTTCCTGACGGAGAAGATTTGTTTTTTATCAGCAATGATAATGACTATTCTTCTGTTTTGGATGTAAAACGATTTCACCCATATTTGATAGATGAATGGAAAAAGAAGAAAAATTCCAATATCATTTATTTTAAATCCTTAGTGGATTTTCTAAATGAACACTTCGAAGATATCAAATTAAAAGCAGAGCAACAGAAAGAAACGCTTATTAAGTATTTGTCACAGAGCGGCAGTTTTGCAATGACACATAAATATATTGGGCAGCTATCCAAATACACAGATTGGAGCGTTCAGCAAGTAGAAGAATTGTGTGCTGCAGCTGTTGAAAATTCCCAGGTGCAACGTATCTTTGATGATGACGATGTTTTTGCATTTTATGAAACTTTATTGAGTTCGGGAACAGGCAAAAATGTACGGGAGAAACAATTGCTTCTGTTAGAGAAATGATTGAAGAAGTTAAATCCCAAAAAGAAGATAACGATGATGATTCATGGTTGTTTTAATGTGCAAGTCGTATACTTTAAAACGGGACAAATGTTCAATATATAAATCGAGGTAAACCACTATGCGTAATTTGAGATCCTACTATTCTGCGTCGATTGTAGATTTTTTGCAGCAGTCGAGCAGCGAAATAATTGGTATCATCCACTCTAATGATATTTCGTCGGAG
>ENA-OQEN01000558-OQEN01000558.1-human-gut-metagenome-genome-assembly--contig:-NODE-558-length-16197-cov-3.448413_pt1 | contig 16197 bp, 20 predicted proteins | sample MGYA00242791_ERZ504627 | MGnify/ENA primary metagenome ERZ504627 (study PRJEB26092, sample SAMD00036316) | human gut metagenome | host: Homo sapiens | study: EMG produced TPA metagenomics assembly of... | reverse complement strand
GCACAGCACCTCGCCGAAGAGACGGTCGCGAAGGCCGTCAAGTCGCTTGATGGCTTCGGCCCCGAGGCGGACTTCCTGCGCCAGCTCGTCCGCTACATGCTCGAACGAAAAGAATTAAATTGCATTGATGGGAAGTGTTTCCATGTATCCATTGCTCAATCGCATAGAGAACCCGGAGGACGTCAAGAAGCTCACGGTCCGCGAGCTCGAGCAGCTGGCATCGGAGCTGCGCCATTTCATCATCGATACGGTCTCGCAGAACGGCGGGCACCTCGCGCCGAACCTCGGCACGGTCGAGCTGACGCTCGCGCTCTACAGCGTCTTTGACTTCCCCGCGGATAAGCTCGTCTGGGATGTCGGCCATCAGGCCTACAGCCACAAGATCCTCACGGGACGCCGCGAGGCGTTCTCGACGCTGCGCAAGAAGGGCGGCATCACCGGCTTCCCCAACCGCTTTGAGTCGGTCTACGATGCCTTCGGCGTCGGCCATGCGAGCACGTCCATCTCGGCGGCGCTCGGCATGGCACTCGCGCGCGATGCCAAGGGGGAGAAGAATCAGGTCATCGCCGTCATCGGCGACGGCGCGCTGACGGGCGGCGAGTCGTTCGAGGCGCTCAACAACGCCGGCGACCTCGGCACGAAGCTCATCGTCGTCCTCAACGACAACGAGATGTCGATCGACGCCAATGTCGGCGCCATGAGCGAGTACCTCTCGCGCATCCGCATCGCACCGCAGTACGCGCGCGCCAAGCGCGACATGGGCAGCCTGCTCATGAGCATCCCGCACATCGGCGACAAGGTCTACAAGACGGCGAGCCACCTCAAGGACGGCGTGCGCTCCGTCCTCGTGCCGGGCAGCCTCTTCGAGGAGATGGGCTTCCACTACATCGGCCCGCTCGACGGCCACAACATCGCGCTGATGGAGGAAGTCTTCAAGAGTGCCAAGGAGATGGAGGGGCCCGTCCTGATCCACATCCACACGGTCAAGGGCAAGGGCTACCAGCCGGCCGAGCAGGCGCCGGAGAAGTTCCACGGCGTCGGCTGCTTCGACCCGAGCACGGGCAAGTCCGCGAAGAAAGCGGGCTGTGCGCCGTCGTACACGGCCGTCTTCAGCGAGGCACTCATCGAACTCGCGAAAGACCGGCCCGACATCCTCGCCATCACGGCGGCCATGCCGTCGGGCACGGGCCTCAAGGCCTTCGGCAAGGCCTATCCGAAGCGCTTCTTCGACGTCGGCATCGCGGAGGAGCATGCGATGACGCTCGCGGCCGGTATGGCCGCCGGCGGCATGCATCCCGTCATCGCGCTCTACTCGACGTTCGCGCAGCGCGCCTACGACCAGCTGATCCACGACGTCTGCTGCAGAATCTGCCCGTGACGCTCTGCCTCGACCGCGCCGGCCTCGTCGGCGAGGACGGCCCGACGCATCACGGCGTCTTCGACCTCTCGTACCTGCGCCAGATGCCGAACATGTGCGTCATGGCGCCAAAGGACGAGGAGGAGCTTCGCCATATGCTCGCGACGGCCATCGCGATACCGGGCCCAGCCGCCGTGCGCTATCCGCGCGGTGCCGGTCTCGGCGTTGCGCTCACGGACTCCTTTGAGAAGCTGCCCGTCGGCAAGGCTGAGGTGCTGCAGGAGAAGGGCGAGATTGCGTTCTTAGCCGTCGGCACGATGGTCGAGCACGCGAAGGCAGCCGCCGCCATCCTCGCCGAGGAGGGCATCGAGGCGGCCGTCGTCAACATGCGCTTTATCAAGCCACTCGATACAGCGCTCATCGATGCGATGGCCAAGACGAAGAAACTCATCATCACGGCGGAGGAGAATGTGCTCGCGGGCGGCTTCGGCTCGGCCGTGGCCGAGTACCTCGCAGACAGCGGCCAGCAGGTGCCCCTCGTGCGCTTCGGCATCCCCGACCGCTTCATCGAGCAGGGCACGCGCAAGGAGCTTTTATCGCTCTGCGGCCTGCAGCCCGAGCAGATGGCCGAGCGCGTGCGCGAGCGGCTGAGCCATCTGGCGCCAGAGGCGTGAATTGAGATAGTAAGAGAGTAGATAGACAGAAGGTAGACAATGGCAAAAGAACGTTTGGATATCCTGCTCGTCGAGCGGGGACTGGCCGGCAGCCGTGAGCGCGCAAAGCGCATGATCATGGCGGGCGAGGTCCTCGTCGACGGGCAGAAGATCGACAAGGCCGGCACGACGGTGAAGGAAGAGGCGGAGATACGCTTGCTCGGGAATGACATCCCCTATGTGAGCCGCGGCGGCCTCAAGCTCGAGAAGGCGATGAAGGAATTCGGCGTGCGCCTGCAGGACAAGGTCGCGGCCGACATCGGCGCCTCGACGGGCGGCTTCACCGACTGCATGCTGCAGAACGGCGCGAAGAAGGTCTTCGCCATCGACGTCGGCTACGGCCAGCTGGCTTGGAAGCTGCGCACGGACGAGCGCGTCATCAACATGGAGCGCACGAACATCCGCACGGTCACGCCGGAGATGATCGGCGAGCCCCTCGATTTCGCCTCGATCGACGTGGCCTTCATCTCGCTGACGAAGGTCCTGCCCGTCGCCTACTCGCTCTTGAAGGAGGCAGGCGAGGTCGTCGCGCTCATCAAGCCGCAGTTCGAGGCGGGCCGCGAGAAGGTCGGCAAGAAGGGCGTCGTGCGCGACCCCGCCGTCCACGCGGAGGTCATCCGCACGGTCACGGAATTCGCGCGCAGCCTCGGCTTCTGCCCACTCGCGCTGACGTATTCGCCCGTCAAGCCCTGAGGCAACATCGAGTACCTCATCTACCTCTCGCGCGCCGAGGGCGAGGATACCGTGACGGAAGAGCGGCTGCAGCAGGTCGTTGCGGACGCCCATGCGGATTTGGACCACTGATTCATGGGAAGGAGGCGCTCTATGTTAACGATAGCGGTTTTCCCGAATATGAATAAGCCGGAGGCACCGGAGGTCCTGCAGCGCATCCTCTCGTTCTACGCGGACAAGGATGTGCGCGTCATCATGCCGGTGGAGGAGGCGCGCTTCTTCCAGCACGCGGCTACGGCGTCACCGACATCGAGAATGTGCCCACAGACATCGCGCTGAGCATCGGCGGCGACGGCACGCTTTTAGGCGTCTGCCGCCGCTACAGCCACCATGCCGTGCCCGTCTGCGGCGTCAACATCGGCACGCTCGGCTTCATGGCCGACATCGAGCTCCACGAGCTCGAGACGAAGCTGCAGAAGCTCGTAGACGGCGACTACCATATCGAGAACCGCCTGCTCTTGGCAGGCTACGTCATTTCGGGCGGCAAGGAGCGGTTCCTCGGCCATGCGATCAACGACATCGTCGTCAAGGGCGGCGTCGCGCGCATGCTGCACCTCGGGCTGACAATCAACGAGAGCCATCTGCTCGACTGCAAGGCCGACGGCATCATCATCTCGTCGCCGACGGGCTCGACGGCCTACTCGCTGTCGGCCGGCGGCCCGATCGTGAACCCGAATGTCCGCGCGCTGATCGTGACCCCGATCTGCGCCCATACGTTCAACATCCGTCCCTTGATCATCCAGGAGGACGACGCGGTGCACGTCGCGATCGCCTCCATCCCGCAGGACACGATCATCACGTTCGACGGGCAGGTCTGCTACCGGCTGCTGCCCGGCGACGAGGTCATCGTCCGGAAGTCCGAGGCGCAGGCAAAGATCATCAAGTTCGAGGACAAGGACTACTACCAGATCCTGCGCACGAAGCTCTGGCGGCAGGGCAGCGCGCAGTAGGCAAATCCATTCAAATCCATTATAGAAGGAAGGCAGGTATATTGATGAAAGAAAGACGACTGGAGCTGATACGCGAGATCATCCGCCACGAGATCATCGAGACACAGGATGAGCTCGCGGCGCAGCTGCGCAAGCGGCGCATTGCCGTCACACAGGCGACCGTCTCGCGCGATATCAAGGAGCTCATGCTCATCAAGGTGCCGACGGGCGACGGCCGTTATCGCTATGCCCTGCCGGCGCAGGAGAACTACGCGTTCACCAAAGAGCGCATGCGGCGCATCTTCAATGACACGATCATCGACTGCGACTACAGCGAGAACATCCTCGTGGTCAAGACCCTGCCGGGCGGCGCCAACACCGTGGCCGCCGCACTCGACTACTGCAAGTGGCCGGAGATCATCGGCACGGTCGCCGGCGACGACAGCATCCTCGTCGTCATCAAGCCAAAGGAAACGGCCCCCGTCGTCCGCAAGCGCATCCTCGACATGCTGCAGGACTGAACGGATAGAGCTGGGCCATAGGAGGAAAAAACATCCATGTTGAAATCACTGACGGTCTGGAACTTCGCATTGCTCGAGCACGTGCAGGTGGAGTTCGAGCCGGGCCTCAATATCCTGACCGGTGAGACCGGCGCGGGCAAGTCGATTCTCATCGATTCGCTCGGCGCCGTGCTCGGCGCGCGCATGTCGGCCGACATGGTGCGCTCGGGCTGCGACTGGCTGCGCGTTGAGGCAGTATTCTCGCTCGAGGACGAATCGCTCGGCCTGCACGAGCTCCTGACGCAGCAGGTCATCGACGACGCGGACAAGACTCATCATCACGCGGCAGCTCACGCGGGCGGGCCGCAGCACGGCGCTCGTCAACGGCTGCCACGTCACGCTGGCCGTCCTGCGCCAGATCGGCGCCTACCTCGTCGACATCCACGGGCAGAACGAGAACCTCGCCCTCCTGAAGGAGGAGAATCAGTTCCACCTGCTCGACGGCTACGACCCCGACGTCTCCGAGGCATTGGCCGCCTACGAGTGCGTCTACCGCGAGTGGCGCGAGAAGAAGAAGGCCTATGCCGAGAAGCAGCAGCCTCGCGCGAGTACGCGCAGCGCCTCGACATGCTGCACTGGCAGGACAAGGAGATCTCCGAAGCCAACCTCAAGCCCGGCGAAGACGAGCAGCTCGAAGCGACATCCGCAAGCTCTCGCACGCCGAGAAGATCGTCGGCTCCGTCGAGGAGTCGTATCAGCTCCTCGAAGGGGGCGGCGGCAACGGCCTCGGCGTCCTGCCCGCGCTCTCGCAGGTCAAGAAGGACCTCGAGGAGATCGGCCGCTTCGACGATGCGCTCGCGAATGCCCAGAAGATGGTCGAGGAGGCATACATCTCCCTGCAGGAGGCCTCGTACGAGCTGCGCGACTACGGCGAGAGCGTCGAGTTCAGCCCCGAGCGCCTCGATCAGCTCCAGAGCCGCATGGATGTCATCTACCGCCTCTGCAAGAAGTACGGCGCGACGCTCGAGGACGTGCTCGCGCATCAGGCAAAGGTTGAACAGGAGCTCACAGAGATCGAGAACTACGATGAGGACATCGCCGCGCTCGAGAAGGAAATCGCCGCGCTCGAGGAGAAACTCGGGCAGAAGGCGGACGCTCTGACGAAACTGCGCACGGCAGCGGCACAGGACCTCTCCTCCGCCATCGAGGAGCAGCTCTTCGCGCTCGGCATGCCGAAGGCGCGATTCCATATCCGCGTCGAGCAGGCCGAGGACTACGGCGCGAACGGCCGCGACGACGTCGCGATGTTCTTCTCGGCCAACCCGGGCGAGGCGGAGAAGCCCCTGCAGAAGGTCGCCTCGGGCGGCGAGCTCTCGCGCATCGCGCTCGCCATCAAGACGGTCGCCTCGTCGCGCGACTCGTCCGTGCCGAGCATGGTCTTCGACGAGATTGACACGGGCATTGGCGGCCGCACGGCCAGATGGTCGCGGAGCGCATCGCGCTCGTCGCGCAGTACAAACAGGTGCTCTGCATCACGCATCTGCCGCAGATCGCCTGCATGGCCGACGCGCATCTCTACATCTCGAAGCGCACGGTCGAGGGCACGACGGGCGACGCAGATCCGCCCGCTCTCCGAGCGCGAGCGCATCAGCGAGATCGCGCGCATGGCGTCGGGCGCCGACATGACGACCGCCTCGCTCGACAACGCGCGCGAGATGGTCTCGCATGCCAAGATGAAGAAAGACGCCTTCAAGAGAGATGTGCTCTCCTGAGTCTGGCATAAGTGCGCCCAACGTGATAGAATAGGGCGAATGGTAAAACTGGTAAACTGGTAAAATTAGGATATGATTTCTAGGGGGTTTTTGGTATGTATGAGGATCTGATCGAAAAGAAAATCAGCAGCGAGGCGATCTTCGACGGTGTCCTGCTCCACGTCAAGCGCGACACGGTCAAGCTGCCGAATGGCAAAGAGGCGACGCGCGAGTGGATCAAGCATCCGGGCGCTCGTCCGTCATCCCGCTGCTGCCGGACGGCCGCATCATCTCGTGCGCCAGTACCGCTATCCAATCGATGCGGTGACGCTCGAGGTGCCGGCCGGCAAGCTCGATGCGCCGGACGAGGACCCGCTCGTCTGCGCCGAGCGCGAGCTCTCGGAGGAGACCGGTTACACGGCCGAGCACATCACGAAGCTCACGACGATCGCGACGACGGTCGGCTTCTCGAACGAGAAGATCCACCTCTACGCGGCGAGGGCCTGACGCCGGGCAAGCAGCACACGGATGAGGATGAGTTCATCAACGTCGTCAAGGTGCCGCTTGCAGAAGCCGTCGCCATGGCCACGGACGGCCGCATCGTCGATGCGAAGTCCGTCATCTCCATCCTGATGCTCGCCGCGCAGCAGAAAGCCGCAAAGTAAACGTAGAAGTAAAGGAGATTCAAAGGAGTCTATATGTTTGATTTCAACCTGCTCGACCTCATCGCCGGCATCCCGGGCCTGATCATCGCGATGGTCATCCACGAGTACGCGCATGCGCGTGTCGCCGTTGCCCTGGGCGACAGGACGCCGCTCCTCATGGGGCGCCTGACGCTGAACCCGGCCGCGCACATCGACCCGATCGGCCTCATCATGCTGTTCCTCGTGCGCTTCGGCTGGGCCAAGCCCGTCATCATCGACCCGCGCAACTTCAAGAAGCCGCGCCGCGACGACATCCTCGTCTCGCTCGCAGGGCCTTTTGCCAACCTCGTGACGGCCTTCCTCGCGCTCGTCGCGCTGCTCGTCATCAAGAGCACGATGGGCCATCTGAGCGTCGGCGTCTACCAGGTCTTTCAGCTCATCATCATCTACAACATCAACTTCGCGATCTTCAACATGATTCCGTTGCCGCCGCTCGACGGCTCGCACGTGCTCGTGCAGCTGCTGCCGCCGAAGATGGCCTACGCCTACGCGCGGCTCGAGCGCTACAGCTTCCTGATCCTCATCGTGCTGATCATGACGCCTGTCCTCAGCATGATCTTCATCGCTGCAGCGCCTCATCTGGCAGCTCTTCGTGCTCATCTTGATGCCGTTCTTCTGAGTGGGATAGCATGGACGTTACAAACAAGAAGTATACCTTCCATCTCGAGGCGTTCAACGGCCCGCTCGAGCTCCTGATGCACCTGATCGAGAAGAACAAGATCGACATCTACGACATCCCGATCGCGGAGCTCACGCGCCAGTACCTCGATTACCTCGAGGCGATGCGCGAGATGGACATGGAAGTCACGAGCTCCTTCCTCGTCATGGCCGCGACGCTCCTGCAGATCAAGTCGCGCATGATGCTGCCGAAGAAGAAGGCAGAGGAGAGCGGGGAAGAGGAGGACCCGCGCCAGGAGCTCGTCGAGCGCCTGCTCGAGTACCGCCGCTTCAAGAAAGTCAGCGAGGTGCTCGGCTCGATGGCCGACCTGCAGGAGCACTTCGTCGGCCGCGCGCCGCTCGACCTGCCCGTGCACCATCTGCCGCCTGCGAGCCTCGACCTCTCGCTGCTCATCACGGCCTTCCGCGAGGTCATGAGCATCAAGGAAGAGGCAGAGATCCCGGCCGCCATCGTGAGGCCCGAGCCCTACCACATCGAGGACAAGATGGAGGAGATCAAGGCGGCGCTCCAGTCACATGGCGGCCGCATGCGCTTTGAGGATGCCTTCGAGCGCGGCACGCGCGGCGAGCTTGTCGTGACCTTTCTGGCCCTGCTTGAGCTTATCAAGCAGCAGAGCGTCAGCGTCGAGCAGGCACATCTCTTCGGGACCATCACCATTGCCTGGCGGAGGGAGAAAAATGATGAAAGAGAATGAATCCAGTCGACAGGGGGAACTCAGCCGCGAGGCGACGCTCGAGGCCGTGCTGTTTGCCGCGGGCAATCCACTGCCGCTCTCGGGCATCGCCGCCGTCATGGACTGCGAGGAGTCGGAAGTGGTCGAGCTGGCGCGCAGCCTGCAGGCAAAGCTGACCTCCGAGGCAGCGGCCTGACCGTCCAGAAGGTCGCGGGCGGCTACCAGCTCGTCACGCGGCCCGAGGCGTATGCGACGGTCGAGCGGCTGAGCCAGGTCACCGACCGCCACCTCTCGGCGCCGACGATGGAGACGCTCTCCATCATCGCCTTCAAGCAGCCCATCACGAAGCCCGAGATTGAGCAGCTGCGCGGCGTGCGTGTCGAGCGCGCGCTCGCCAAGCTCCTAGAGCTCGGGCTCATCTGCGAGCTCGGCCGCAAGCAGGTCATCGGGCGCCCCATCCTCTACGGCACGACGGCGGCATTTTTGCGCTGCTTTGGCCTCGACTCGCTCGACGACCTGCCGCAGCTGCCCGCCGAAGACCCCGCTGTGCGCCTCGAACTCGAGGCAGAGGCTGCCGGGCAAAGCGGCAAGGCGGACTCCGCAGCGGAGAAGGACAGCCCCGCAGAGGATTCCGCAAAACCCTGACAGGCAAGCATGCAAGAAGCAAGAATGTAAGAAGAATGAAAGCGGCACGGGGGTTCTCGTGCTGTTTTTTCAGATATTGGAGGAAATGAAATTGGTTGAACTCTTGGCACCAGCCGGCAGCCGCGAGGCACTTGTCGCTGCGGTGGAGAACGGTGCAAATGCAATCTATCTGGCGGGCAATGCCTTCGGCGCGCGCGCCTATGCCAACAACTTCGACCGCGAGGAACTGCGCGAGGCCATCCACTTCGCGCACCTCAGGAATGTCGCCATCCACGTGACGGTCAACACGATTGTGGCCGACGAAGAGCTCGAGCCTCTCAAAGACTACCTGCGCTTCCTCTACGAGGCCGGCGCCGACGCCATCCTCGTGCAGGACCTCGGCGTGGCGAAAGTCGCGCACGAGACGGTGCCGGACCTGCCGCTCCACGCGAGCACGCAGATGTCCGTCAGCAGCATCGAGGGCGTGCGCGCCCTTGCCGAGCTCGGCTTCACGCGCGCCGTGCTCGCGCGCGAGATGTCCCTGAAGGAGATCCGCAGCATCTGCGCCCACTCGCCGATCGAGATCGAGACCTTCATGCACGGCGCGCTCTGCGTCTGCTACTCGGGCCAGTGCCTGATGAGCAGCATGATCGGCGGCCGCAGCGGCAACCGCGGCCGCTGCGCGCAGCCTGCCGCCTGCCGTACACGCTCGTCGACGAGAAGGGGCAGGACGTGCTCGGCGACAAGGCCGGCTCCTACCTGCTCTCGCCGCGCGACCTCAGCACGATCGACGTCATCCCCGACCTCATCGAGGCCGGCGTCTCGTCGCTCAAGATCGAGGGCCGCATGAAGCGCCCCGAGTACGTCGCGACCGTCGTGCGCACCTACCGCGAGGCCATCGACACGTACTATGCGGGCAAGGGCTATGCCGTCACGCAGGAAGAGCGCGACGATCTCGCGCAGATCTTCAACCGCGACTTCACGACGGCCTACCTTGAAGGACGCCCGGGCAAGGCGATGATGAGCGACCGCCGCCCGAACAACCGTGGCCTGCTCATCGGCCGCGTTACGGCCTACGACTGGGACCGCCGCATCGTCACCGTGAAGCTCAGCGGCCGCCTCGGCCTCGGCGATCAGGTCGACTTCTGGGTCAAGGTCGGCGGCCGCGTGACGGCGACTATCTCCGCCCTGACCGATGCGAAAGGGCGCGCAGTCGAGGAGGGCCAGGCGGGCGACACCGTCTCCTTTGCCATCCCCTCGGCCGTGCGCGACCACGACCGCGTCTTCAAGGTCTACGATGCCCAGCTGATGGAGCGCGCGAAAGAAACGTATGCGTCGGGCGCTCCTGTGCGCCGCATCCCCGTCGCGATTGCGGTCCGCGCCGCCATCGGTGAGCCCTTGACCGTCACCCTCTGCGATGCAGAGGGGCATCGGGGGGAAGGCAGGACCAACTTCATCGGCGAGAGCGCGCGCAAGCGGCCGCTCTCGGAGGAGATTATCCGCAAGCAGGTCAGCCGCCTCGGCACCAGCGTCTATGAGATGAAGAGCCTGCACTGCGATATCGCGGGCGAGGTCATGGTGCCGATGAGCGAGATCAACGAGGCTCGCCGCAAGGCCGTCGAAGCGCTCGACGCGCTGCGCCTCAAGGAGATCGAAGCGCGTGAGCATCGCCCAGAGCCAAAGTTCACCGACCACATCGCGCGGCAAAAGCCACCGAAGGCCGACTTCCTCGTCGCCGTCGACACGCTCGGCAAGGCAGAGGCGGCCCTCGCGGCCGGCGCCGACGGCATCCTCTTCGGCGGCGAGTCGTACGAGCACCGCGTCATCGCCCCGGAGGAGTACGAGCGGGCCTGGCAGATGGCCAGAGAGGCCGGCGCGCGCATCGATTTCAACACGCCGCGCATCGTGCATGACGGCCAGCAGAAGCACGTTGAGCGCCTGCTCGCCGCCTTCGCCGCCTTCCCGCCCGACGCCGTCCACGTCCACAACATCGCCATGCTCGCGCTCGTGCGCCGCCTGACGGATTTCGCCATCCACGCCGACTACTCGCTGATCTCCTACAACAAGCAGACGCTCGCCTTCCTCAAGGACTACGGCGCCTCTAGCGCGACGCTCTCGCCGGAGCTCACGGCCAAGGAGATCCGGCAGCTCGCCAAGGAGAGCCCGCTGCCGCTCACGTGCATCGTGCACGGCCGCCTCGAGCTCATGGTCTCGGAGTACTGCGTGACAGGAAGCTTCCTCGGCGGCTGCGGCGAGGGCCCGTGCAGCCAGCCCTGCACGCGCGGCCATTTCGCGCTCAAGGACCGCAAGGACGCACTGTTCCCGCTCGCGATGGACCAGTTCTGCCACATGCACGTGCTCAACAGCAAGACCCTCTCGATGCTGCCGCACGCGATGAAGTTCCGCCCCGCGGGCATCGTGACCCTGCAGATTGAGGCCAAGGCCATGGGGGAGAAGGAGATTACGGCAATCATCAAAGCTTACAAGAAGGCCATGTCTTTCCCCGCAGAGCCTGCGGAAGCCCAGCTCGCCTGGATCCACGAACAGGAGGGCAAGGACATCACGCGCGGCCACTACTTCCGCGGCGTGCTCTGATCCGTCAAGTCTTCAAGACCCTTTAAGATAGAGGTAGATAATGGAAAAAGAAACCTACAAGATCATGGAATACGACCGGATCCGCGAGATGCTCGCGGACCGGGCCAGCTCGCGCATCGGCAAGGAGCAGGCAGAGACGCTGGAGCCGAGCAGCGACTTCGACGAAGTCGCCGAATGGCTCGCCGAGACGACAGAGGCCGTGACCGTCCTCGAGACGGCCATGCCGCCGTTCGGCGGCATCTTCGACATCCGCCCGCTGCTCAAGAAGGCGAAGATGGGCGCCGTGCTCGACCTCGACGAGATCATGAACACCATGAGCACGCTCGCGGCCATGCGCAGCGTCAAGCGCTTCTTCCGCGACATCGAGCTAGATGTGCCGACGCTCAAGGAGTGGGCGCGCAGCATCGAGATCCTCGGCCAGCTCGAACGCCTGCTCGACAACACCGTCGACGAGCACGGTGCCATGCGCGAGGACGCGAGCGTCGAGCTGCGGCGCATCCGCCGCGAGCTCCACGCCGCCCAGGCGCACATCAAGGAGCGCATCTCGAGCATCCTCCACAATGCCGAGTACCAGAAGTTCTTCCAGGACGCCATCGTCACGGTCCGCGACGAGCGCTACGTCATCCCCGTCAAGCAGGAGTACCGCTCGCGCTTCCCGGGCATCGTCCACGACCAGTCGGCCACGGGCGCGACGCTCTTCATCGAGCCGATGGCCGTCGTCGAGCTCAACAACGACGTCAAGCAGCTGACGCTCGCCGAGCAGCAGGAGATCCAGCGCATCCTGCGCCACCTCACGGCCGAGATCAGCAAGCAGAGCGCCATCCTTCAGGAGAACTGCCGCATCCTCGGCGCGATCGACTTCGCCTTTGCCAAGGCAAAGCTCGCCAAGGACATGGCGGCGAATCGCCCCGAGCTGAGCCGCGAGGGCCGCACGGACCTCAAGCAGGCGCGCCATCCCTTCATCGCGAAGGACAAGGTCGTGCCGATTGACATTCGCATCGGCGAGGACTACCGCATGCTGCTGATTACCGGCCCGAACACGGGCGGCAAGACGGTCAGCATGAAGACACTCGGCACGATGGTCTTGCTCGCGCAGTCGGGCTGCTACCTGCCGACGGCTCCAGACCCCGTCATCGCCGTCTACCCGAACATCTACGCCGACATCGGCGACGAGCAGAGCATCGAGCAGAGCCTCTCGACCTTCTCCGCGCACATGACGCACATCGTGCGCATCCTGCAGGAAGTCGAGGAGGACGACCTCGTGCTCCTCGATGAGCTCGGCGCGGGCACCGACCCGGAGGAGGGCGCGGCGCTCGCCATGGCCATCCTCGAGAAGCTCCTGCAGCTGCGCGTGACGACGATTGCGACGACGCATTACTCCGAGCTCAAGACATTCGCCTACTCGCGCGAGGCATCGAGAACGCCTGCGTCGAGTTCGACGTCAAGACCTGCGGCCGACCTACCGGCTGCTCATCGGCATGCCGGGCGCGAGCAACGCCTTTGCCATCAGCCGCCGGCTCGGGCTCTCCGAGTCGCTTATTCTCCGCGCGCAGCAGCTCGTCAAGGCCGACCACGCGCAGTTCGAGCACGTCATCAACGAGCTCGAGAACGAGAAGATGATGTACGAGCAGCGCAATGCCGACATCCTCGAGCGCCAGCAGCGCGTCACTGAGCTCGAAGCCAAGGTAGCGCGCACGAAGGAAGAGCTTTCGAAGAAGAAAGGTGAGCTCATCCGCAAGGCGCGCGAGCAGAGCGCGGCGATGGTGCGCCGCACGCGCCGCGAGTCCGAGGCCATCATCAAGGAGCTCAAGGAGCAGTTCGACGACCAGGGCATCAAGCGACGCCAGCAGGCCATCCAGGACGCGCGCGCGAAGCTCAACGAGGCATTCGAGAAGTCGCGCCCGGGCATCATGGCCCAGAAGGGCGTCGGCAAGGCCGTGAGCCTCAAGAGCATCAAGCCCGGCGACATCGTCTACGTCAAGAAGCTCGACCAGAAGGGCACGGTGCTCGAGGTGCAGGGCAAGGAGCTGACCGTCCAGATCGCTCCTTGCACACGAAGGTCAAGGCGTCGGCCTGCCGCTTCCTCGACCATGCGCCGAAGGAGCCGAAGGCAGCCGCACCGTCTGCCTCCTCGCGTCGCCAGACGAACGCCTTCATGCAGAAGACCCAGACGATTGGCCGCGAGATCGACATCCGCGGCATGATGGTCGACGAGGCAGAGGTCGCATGTGGCAAGTTCCTCGACGACGCCGTCATGGCGGGCCTCTCGCAGGTCTGATCATCCACGGCAAGGGCACGGGAGCTCTCAGGAAGGGCATCCACGAGTACCTCAGGCGCCACCGGAATGTCGAGAGCTTCCAGTTCGCCGACATCACCGAGGGCGGCACGGGCGCGACCGTCGTCACGCTCAAATAATGATGGGAATGACATCGGGCATAGGCTTTTCCGCGAAAGTGTGGTAAAATAGGAGCCGTATAGTTTGAAGGAGGCGCCTAAATGGAAAAACGTTCTCAACGAAGCCATCAACAACAACGCAGTCCGAAGAAGGGCAGTGCTGCGAAGCATAAGACCCTGCTCGGCATTGCGATTGTCTTACTGGTCATGCTGACCGGCATTGGCTGCGGTTTCCTGACCGCAAGTATGAATACGAAGTCGGACCTCGCGGATGACATCCGGCCGCCTGCATCCTCGCTCGTCTACGACAGCAACGGCAACGAGATCGCGACGATCCACGCGGCGGAGAACCGCATGCCCGTCAAGCTCGACCAGGTCCCGAAGAACCTGCAGGATGCCTTTGTCGCCGTCGAGGATAACCGCTTCTACGACCACATCGGCGTGGACCCGCGCGGCATCGCGCGCGCCATCTGGGCCAACCTGCGCGGCCGCACCGTCTCAGAGGGCGGCTCGACCATCACGCAGCAGCTGGCCAAGAACGCTACCTGACGCAGGACCGCACGCTGAAGCGCAAGATCCAGGAAGTCTTCTTGGCCCTGAGGCTCGAGCATCAGTACACGAAATCCGAGATCTTAGAGCTCTACCTCAACCAGATCTACTTCGGCCAGGGCGCCTACGGCGTGCAGGCCGCGGCGCGCACGTACTTCGGCAAGGATGTCGAAGACCTCACGCTTAACGAGTGCGCGATGCTCGCCGGCATCCCGAAGAGCCCGAATTACTATTCGCCGCTCAACAACCTGCAGGCGGCGCAGGAGCGCAAGGCGACCGTGCTCGACCAGATGGTCAAGTACGGCTACCTCGACTCGGCCACGGCCGAGAAGACCAAGAATGAGAAGCTCGACCTCGTCAAGCCCGACCCGAAGTCGGAGGACAAGGGCGAGGCCTCGTACTTCGTCACTACGTCACCCAGAAGCTCATCGACAAGTACGGCGCGGACGCGTCTACAAGGACGGCCTGCAGGTCTACACGACCATCGACATGGACATGCAGCGCGCCGCCGAGAAGGCGATGAAGGGCCTGCCGAATGGCAAGAAGGATTCCAACGGCGTCATGCAGCCGCAGGGCTCGCTCGTCGCCATCGACCGCACACGGGCTACGTCAAGGCGATGGTCGGCGGCCGCGGCACCGACCAGTTCAACCGCGCGACGATGGCCGAGCGCCAGCCGGGTTCGGCATTCAAGCCGTTCGTCTTTGCGGCGGCACTCGAGAACAAGTTCACGCCCTCGACCGTCATCAATGACAGCCCGATAAAGATCGGCGACTGGGAGCCGCAGAACGATGAGCACACCTTCAGCGGCCCTGTGACGATGCGCCAGGTCGCCCAGCACTCGATGAACGTCCCGACCGTCAAGATCGCGCAGAAGATTGGCATCGAGAAGGTGCTCTACTACGCCGAGGAGATGGGCATCACGACGCTCGTCAAGGACGGCCCGCACAACGACAACAACCTCTCGTCGGCCCTCGGCGGCCTGACGAAGGGCGTCACGCCTTTGGAGCTCACGAGCGCCTACGGCACCTTTGCCAACAAGGGCGTCCATGTGGACCCCGTCGTCATCGTCAGAGTCCTCGACCGCAACGGCAAGGTCATCGATGAGGCGAACCCCGAGCAGCACAACGTCATCAGCGAGTCGAGCGCAGCCGAGCTCACGAGCATGCTGCAGGACGTCATCAGCGCCGGCACAGGCCGCCGCGCCAACATCGGCCGTCCGGCAGCCGGCAAGACGGGCACGACGAGTGACTACCACGACGCGTGGTTCGTTGGCTACACGCCGGACCTCGTCGCGAGCGTCTGGATCGCAACGACGACAACACCTCGCTCGGCGGCATCTACGGCGGCACCGTGCCGGCCACCATCTGGAAGAACTTCATGACCGAGGCCCTCAAGGGCATCCCGGCCAAGGACTTCGAGGGCGCCGAGTCGTCTGGCGGCGACTCCATCGGCTCGCTCGAGGACGACAAGAGCACGGCCGTCTCGAAGAAGAGCGCCGAGCCTGCCAAGAAAGAGACGAAGTCCACCGAGACGAAGGCCAAGGACGATGGCAAGAAGCAGCCGGGCCAGCAGCCAGCAGCGCCGCAGGGCCAGGCCCCGGCACCAGCACCAGCATCGGCTGGCGGCGGTGGCGGTGGTGCGGCGCCTGAGCCAGGCAGCAGCGTCTCTAAAGGACGCAACTGACAACGAGAGTAGAGCAGCGCCATTGGCCGCTGCCTGAGATAAATCGGATATAACGGAGATAAGGAGAGAGATTCGTGGCAAATGTATTTGACACCCTGAAAGAGAGAGGCTTCATCGCCCAGTGCACGAACGAGAAGGAACTGCGCGAGCTCTTCGACAAGGAGCGCGTGACCTTCTACATCGGCTTCGACCCCGACGGCAGACAGCCTCCACGCCGGCCACTTCATCGCCTGATGGCGATGGCGCACATGCAGCGCGCCGGCCATCGCCCCATCTGCCTCGTCGGCGGCGGCACGGGGCACGGTCGGCGACC
>ENA-OQEN01000557-OQEN01000557.1-human-gut-metagenome-genome-assembly--contig:-NODE-557-length-16201-cov-3.018975_pt1 | contig 16201 bp, 15 predicted proteins | sample MGYA00242791_ERZ504627 | MGnify/ENA primary metagenome ERZ504627 (study PRJEB26092, sample SAMD00036316) | human gut metagenome | host: Homo sapiens | study: EMG produced TPA metagenomics assembly of... | reverse complement strand
CACATCTGTCTCACGCGGTACGGTATCTCCCATGCTCTTTCCGTAGAGCTCCTCAGCTAGTATTACCGACACTCCGTCATCCTTTATGGCACCTATTACCTGTTTTATCTCACCTGCGCTGACTGAGCGCTCCTCGTCAAGGTCTAACAGATAGCATGCATTCATGGAAAAATCATCAGCTACATACGCATAGGCCTCATGGAATATGATGATATTCTGTCCATTCGTAAGACTCTTTAGGCTATTTATCTTTTCTTCAAGCACTGCAAGCTTTGCATCATATGCTTTTGCATTTGCATAATATTCATCAGCATGCTTTGCATCCTTTTCGGCAAGCCTGGATGCGATTGTCTGAACATGGTGCGGTAACGCGGCACGCTCATCCATGCATGGGCATTCTCATCACCGTGGTCATGGTCATGCGCGCTATCTGATTCTGCGTCTGCTTCGTGGTCATGGTCGTGGTCACTGTCCGATTCTGTGTCTGCGTCGTGATCATGGTCGTGGTCACTGTCTGCATCATCCTCAGAAAGAAGTGCCACATCCTCACAGGCCTCAACCACATCAAGCTTCGGATACGCCTTTGCTACATCTGACATAAACGACTCTATACCGCCTCCGTTTATTACAAAAACATCGGCTGTGGATAAAAGCTTCATATCCTCCGGTGTTAGCTGAAAATCGTGCAGACAACCGGTCTGTGGCTCGCTTAAGTTTTCGAGTCTCACTCCGTTCACACCATCCACTATGTTTAAAGTGGCAATGTACATAGGATAGAAGGATGTCACGACAGTAGCATATCGTCTGCTTCGTCAGTATTTTTTGTATTGCCCGAAGCATTTGATGCTCCACCGGCAGCGCCTTTCATACCTGCTGTGTGCTCATATGCCATTACCGCAAGCGTACACACTATCAATATACACAAAAACATAATGCCTACAAATTTGCATTTATTCTTCATATATTAAATATTCGCCTTTCTTTCTATAACTTTATTTCTTTTTATGATTATTAACGCTTTTTTTGCTCTTGGCCTTATCTCTGCGTTCTTTAGTCTTTTTGGCAACCGGCTTTCCGGTCTTCTTCCAGCGCTCCTTTTTGTGTGGCTGGGATGCAGCGGCTCTTTTTGCAGCTGATTTTGCCTCGCGCTTTGCTTCTTCCTCCTGTTTCATGGCAAGAAGCGTCTCCTCGTCAAACACGAGTGAATCTATGAGATTCCAGATTTCGTCCCTGCCTTCCTTTGACATGGACGAAAACGGTATAACTACCGTGCCCGGCTTCACATGAAGCACATCCTTGATAGTCTTTATGTGTGCGGCAATCTGGCTTTTTTTCAATTTATCAGATTTGGTTGCAATGATAATCGGTGCAAAGCCCTGGTTTACCATCCAGTCATACATCATGATATCATTGTCCGATGGCTCATGCCTTATATCTATTAAAAGAAACACTGCCTGAAGCTTTTTGGAGGTGTGAAGATAGTTTTCTATCATCTGTCCCCATTTAGCTTTTATCTCGATATTGGCATTGGCATAGCCATAGCCCGGCAGATCGACCAGATACATGGCGTCATTGACGTTATAAAAATTGATGGTCTGTGTCTTGCCGGGCTGTGAAGAGATCCTGGCAAGTGACTTTCTGTTCATGAGTGCGTTGATCAGTGACGACTTGCTACATTTGACTTGCCGGCGAATGCCACTTCATTATACTCATTGTCAGGGATTGTGCTTGTAATTCCGCAAACTGTCTCTAAATTAACACTTTTAATTACCATAATCTCTTCCTCATTCTTATTTTACAAATGCTATCTTCTCCACCTGTGAAAATCTCTCCACCGGCACGATTTCCATGCCGTCCGTTATTTCTTTTGAAATCTCCTCCAGGTCCTTTTCATTATCCTTTGGAATACACACTGTTTTTATTCCGATTACTTTAGCTGCAAGCAGCTTTTCCTTGAGTCCTCCTATCGGAAGCACCCTGCCGCGCAGTGTTATCTCGCCCGTCATGGCTACATCTGCCCTGACAGGTCTGTCTGTAATGGCTGAGAGCATGCTGTCGCCATAGTGATACCTGCAGATGGTCCGTCCTTTGGCACTGCGCTCCGGGATATGTATATGGATATCATGCTTCGTGTAAAACTCTGCATCAATGCCATATCCTTCGCTTATTGAGCGCACATAGCTAAGTGCCGCCTGTGCCGACTCCTTCATCACGTCGCCAAGCTTACCGGTGAGCACGAGCTCCCCCTTGCCCGGCAGCACATTCACCTCAACCTCGAGTGTGACTCCGCCCACGCTGGTCCATGCCAGGCCTCTAACGATTCCAACCTCTGCGTGATCATTTTTCTTCTCCGGGCTGTACTTCGGATTGCCCAGATATGTCTTAAGATTGGTCTTTGTAACCTTTACAGCAGCTTCGCTGTCCTTAAAGATTTCCCTGGCAGCCTTGCGGCACAGCTTGCCGATAGTCCTCTCAAGGCTTCTGACTCCGGCCTCTCTGGTGTACAGCCTGATGATATCCTTTAGGGCCGAGTCTGTTATCGTAAGCTGTTCCTTTTTAATTCCGTTTTTGCTCTTTTGCTTCTCAACCAGGTGTTCCTTTGCTATGTGAAACTTCTCATTTTCAGTGTAGCTTGACACCTCAATAAGCTCCATCCTGTCAAGAAGCGGCTTTGGAATGCCTGAAACCTCATTTGCCGTTGCGATAAAAAGCACCTCCGACAAATCCACAGGCATCTCGATGTAATGATCCCTGAATCTGCAGTTCTGCTCACTGTCAAGCACCTCGAGAAGAGCGCTGATGTGTCACCCTTGTAGTCACTTGACACCTTATCTATCTCATCCAACAGCATGAGAGGATTTGAAACGCCTGCCTGTCTTAAGCCATTTACTATACGGCCCGGCATAGCACCGATATATGTCTTTCTGTGTCCACGGATTTCTGCCTCATCACGCACACCACCAAGAGAAATACGCACATATTTCTTCTCCAGTGCAGACGCAATTGAACGGGCTATGCTTGTCTTTCCTGTTCCCGGAGGACCTACAAGACAAATTATAGGACTCTCTCCCTTGCTTGTCAGATTTCTGACTGCCAGAAACTCAAGTATTCTCTCCTTAACATCCTTTAATCCGTAGTGATCATCATCGAGCACCTGTGCTGCATGGTCAAGATCCTTGTTGTCCACAGACATCCTATTCCACGGAAGCTCAAGTACAGTCTCTATATACCTCTCTCAACAGTGCTCTCTGATGAGCTGCTGCTCATATTTCTAAAGCGCTTTATCTCTTTTTTCGTCTTTTCCTTTACGTAGTCAGGCGCATCTAACTCAGATAGCTTTTTCTCATATTCATCAGCCTCCGAGTCAGCATTCTCGCCCAGCTCCTCACGTATCACACCAAGCTGTTCACGAAGCACATACTCCTTCTGATGCTTGTCCACACGAACCTTTACTTTTTTCTGAAGCTCATTCTTTATGGAAATAACCTCCACCTGGGAGAGAAGTAATGATACTATAACCTGATATCTGTCATTGATATCCTCTGCCTCAAGCACCTGCTGCTTAAGCTCATATGACACCGGCAGATTGTTGGTTACATAATCAATGAGCTTTTCAAGATCCTCATACTGATCTATCTGTCTGATAAGCTCCTTGCTGATTTTGCCGACGACTGCCGCATATCTGTGAAAAGCCTCTCTGACTCCGAGAAGCATGGCTTCCCTGAGATCATCCGGCAGGCTGTCTGCATTACTATCACAATAACAGATTTCTGCCTCAAGGTACTTCTCATTACCGGTAAAGCCAAGCAATGCTGCCCGGCTTATTCCATCTACAAGTATTCTCACAACATCATTCTGTAATCTGACAACCTGCTTTATGTCAGCAACAATACCCATCTGATAGAGGTCTTCCTGAGTCGGGTCCTCACTGTCCACATTCCTTTGTGTGACAAGATAAATCTTTTGATCCTGCTCCATAGCCTCCTCGACAGCACGAAGGGAGCGCTCTCTGCTGATGTCGAAATGGGCAATCATCCCCGGCAGAATAGTAAGCCTCTCAGCGCTACTGCAGGCATATTCATAATCTGTTCTTCCACTTATATCTCCTGTATTATTACACAGCCATGCATAACAAACCGCTGTGCAATTTATATTATCCGATGCTGTATCTTTTGTAAAATACCGCCATGTACTTACGATGCCGCTTTTTCCTCGATATATGCCTCAGGCACGCAATCACCATCAAGCTTTAAGTTTTCCTCAACGATATCCTTGTCTATTACACATCTGCTGATGCTCTTGTCTGACGGTATACGATACATAAGGTCAAGCATAACAGCCTCCATGATGGCACGAAGTCCTCTGGCCCCTGTCTTTCTCTCAAGTGCCTTGTCAGCGATGGCATTTACTGCATCGTCTGTGAACTCAAGACCTACTCCGTCAAGCTCAAAAAGCTTGGTGTACTGCTTGATAAGCGAGTTCTTAGGCTCCTTAAGTATACGGATAAGTGCATCCCTGTCGAGTGCCTCGAGAGAAACGGTAATAGGTACACGTCCGATAAACTCAGGAATCAATCCAAACTTACAAAATCCTGTGGAAGTGCATGCTTAAACGCCTCTCCTACATTGAGCTCTGTCTTTGACTTTACATCTGAATTGAAGCCTATAGATGATGTATCCATACGACTGTCGATAATTTTTTCCAGACCATCAAATGCTCCACCGCAGATAAAAAGTATATTAGTAGTATCAATAGGAATAAGCTCCTGCTGCGGATGCTTTCTTCCGCCCTGTGGCGGTACAGATGCCTCTGTGCCCTCAAGAATCTTTAAAAGAGCCTGCTGTACACCCTCGCCTGACACATCTCTGGTGATTGAGACATTCTCTGATTTCTTTGTAATTTTATCTATCTCATCTATATAAATGATACCATGCTCTGCACGCTCGATATCATAATCGGCTGCCTGAATCAGCTTCAATAAGATATTCTCTACATCTTCTCCGACATAACCAGCCTCAGTCAAAGCAGTTGCATCTGCGATTGCAAACGGAACATTTAAAAGCTTTGCCAGTGTCTGTGCCAGATATGTCTTACCGGAGCCCGTAGGTCCGATCATGATGATATTACTCTTCTGAAGCTCGACATCAAAATCCTTCTCTGCCAAAATACGCTTATAATGGTTGTATACGGCAACCGAAAGCACCTTCTTTGCCTGCTCCTGTCCAATCACGTAATCATCCAGAAATTCTTTGATTTCCTTCGGTTTCAAGAGATTGATTTCTGAATCGGAAGGCTCATTATCAAATTCATCCTGTATAATCTCAGAACAAATCTCAATACACTCATCACAGATATATACATTCGGTCCCGCAATCAGCTTGCGCACCTGTTCCTGTGATTTGTTACAGAACGAACATCTCACTTTTTTCTTATCGTCTGAACGATTTGCCATTCTAATTATCTCCTAACTCATGTGAAGCTTTTTGATTAAACTTCCTTACAATTCTCGCCAAGGAATTCGAGTGCCTTTCTGGAAGCGATATCCTTCTTGATATTCTCCAGCTCTGGTGCACCGATCATATCTTTCAGTTCCTCTGGCTTCATCTGGTACTGTGTAGCCATATCCTGGATCTCAGCATCTACATCGTCATCACTTGCAACGATATTCTCAGCAGCTGCAACTGCTTCAAGAACAAGGCTTGTCTTGATTCTTGCGATTGCATCTGGCTTTACACGCTCTAAGAACTCTTCCTTTGTTGTTCCCATGAGCTGGAGATACTGCTCCATCTGAAGTCCCTGATACATCATTCTCTGAGACATCTCATTCATGATTCTTTCCTGGTTGTACTTAATCATTGCCTCTGGAATCTCAACCTCAGCTGCCTCAGCGATCTTCTCAACTACCTTAGACTGCTTCTCGCGCTTTGCCTGCTCTTCCTTCTTTACTTCCAATGTCTTCTTCTTGTCTTCCTTGTACTCAGCAAATGTCTCAAAAGAAGAAACATCACTTGCGAACTCGTCATCAAGCTCTGGAAGCTCCAGAGTAGAAATTGCAAGAAGCTCTACCTTAAATACAGCTGGCTTACCCTTCAGATCTTCTACATGATACTCTTCTGGGAATGTTACGTTTACATCGAACTTATCGCCAATATTCTTGCCAACGATCTGATCCTCAAATGTATCAATGAAGGAGTGTGAACCAAGTGTAAGCTTGTAGTTCTCGCCCTTTCCACCTTCGAATGCAACATCATCTACAAAGCCTTCGAAATTGATTGTAACTTCATCATCCATCTGTGCAGCTCTGTCTGTTACATCGATCTTTCTTCCGTTTTCCTTCTGATCCTTCAGGATCTCTGCCATAACGTCTTCGTCTGTTACTGTTGTATCGATCTTCTCGATCTCAACACCCTTGTAATCACCAATCTTGATTTCTGGCTTTACAGCTACAGTTGCTGTAAAGATGAATCCTTACCCTTCTCGATCTGTGTTACATCGATCTCTGGGTTTGAAGTGATCTCTTCCTCACAGTTCTCGAGTTCCTTTGGATAATACTCATTTATAAGCTGATTTGCAGCATCTTCATAAAAGATAGCAGCACCGTACATTTTCTCGATGAATGCCTGTGGTACTTTTCCCTTACGGAATCCAGGTACAGAGAATTTACTCTTCTGCTTGTTGTATGCAGAAGTGATTGCCTTTGTAAACTCCTCAGCTGGTACTGTAATTGTTAATTTTGCCATGCTTCCGTCTAATTTTTCTACTGCTAAACTCATTTGTTTTTTTCCTCCTTAACTTGCAACGCCTACTATCCATTGTAAGCACTATTCTCTGCATTATATCATAAGATTTTTCGCAAGTCTATATATTTGCTCAAAAAAAGAGCTTGTTTCTATATCTTATGCAATAATGTTTCCCATTATCACCGATATAGAAACAAACTCCCTTACATGGTCTTACTTAGCGCATATCCATCTGGTCAGATTGATTACTTACCAGACATCTGCTGCTCCTGCTTCTTGATCATCTGTCTGACCATCTCGCCACCGATTGAACCGCTCTCACGGGAAGTAAGATCTCCGTTGTAACCCTGCTTCAGGTTTACACCGAGCTCATTTGCTACTTCCATCTTGAACTTGTTCATAGCTTCCTTAGCCTCTGGTACGCTTGTTGTGTTGTTTGAGTTCTTCATAATTATCTACCTCCATACTTTTAAATTAAGACATGTTTGTCTTACTCTTATTATGTTCGGTATGCGAAGAACTATAACTGTTAATTTTTAGAAACTTTTTCTCTTTTTGATCGTAACTACGATTCCTGCACCTGCAAATACGATTGCACATACAAGCAATACAATTGGTGTTGCATCACCCGTCTGCGGAGAACCAGTCGCTCCCATATATGTATACTTCACTGGGTTCTTTGACGTGTTCTGTCCACCGTTTGCTCCGTTACCACCTGGTGTCACATTTGCATTCGGTGCCTTTGGTCCCTCCGTTGTACCCGGTTGCTCTGTCGTACCTGGATTTTCCGTTGTGCCAGGATCTTCCGTTGTATCATCACGCTTTGTCGAATAGAACCATGCGAGAATGACCATATCCTTTGTGACATTTGTATAATCCTGATCCCAGCCTTCAAAGGTGTATGTGTAATCCTTTGTTGGTGTCTTCGTCGGTGTTCCCTCTGGCGGTGTTGCAGAAGCACCCTCTTCTACAGTCTCTGTCTTCAGGATATTTCCATCGCCGTCCTTCCATACAACCGTGTAAGTCTTCGGCTGTGTCACACGATACAGTGCGTAGGTTGAGAAACGGTCTGTATTGATAATTACATAATCATGCGTCAGTGTAACCTCACTTGCATCTGTCCAGCTCTTGAACAAATAATCCGTTCCCTCTGCATGTAGCGATGCTACCTTGATGTTCTCACCTGCCAAATCCTCCAATGGGAAGGAGATCGTCACAGGCTCATACAGTCTTGTCAGATTCTGTGAATACTCTAAGTTTCCAAACTCATTATATACATTTTTCACGATGTATAATCTTATATAACGAACAATTTCTGTCCGGCTGCCAAGCTTATCTGCGAAGATTCCCTGCTCTTCGGATGTCACATCGCTTACCTTGATGTAGCTTGCATGCAAAGCAATATCGATCCGGCCGCCATTTTGAACGATTCGAAGATCATCATCCGTTACGTTTCCCTTGTAGTAGCTGTTGTTGTAGATCTTATCCAGACCATCCACAGCAATCTCTACATCGCCATCATCCAAAATCACATCCGTAGACAGACCGGAAAGTACAAAGTTGATTCCTCCGGTTGTCGAATAGGTCTCTGGATAGGTGATCATGCCATCGGCAACTGTCACGGATGCCTCTTTCGTCAGAGTACCGTTTGTTGCAACGATACGATACGTTCCATCAGATACACCGGTAAACATATACCGTGTATTGTCTGCGCTTGTTACAACCTCACCGCCGACAATCGTATTGCCACGGTACAGGTTAATGTAGATTGGCTTATTCTTCACATCATCTGGCAGTGAATCGTTATAAGCTGCCGTACCGTAGATCGTAGTCGTCGAATTGCCAGACAGCGTCTTAAAGCTTCCTTCGATCACACGCTCCTCAGAAGAATTCAGTGTCGCTGCATGTACACGGTAATTATATACCGTATCTGGTGTCAGCTTGCTGAAATTGTAGATCATCTCAATTCCGCTTGCAGTATCTGTCTTATTGACAAGTACGGTATCGTAGCCTGTCTCAGTCGCTTTCTTATACTCGATATAACACAGGCTCTTTGACAATGGGTTTGTTCCCTGAATTACCTGCGCCTCGATATGTGCAGTTGTATTTGTGATTGCTGTTACCGGTGTTACTTCCAGTCCAAGCGGCTCAAAGCTTACCTCGGCGGACTTGTTGCTGCATTATCATAAGCAACAATCGTGTAAGTTGCACTGCCATCTGCCTTGAAGCTTCCCTTTGCCACGCCATCTGTATCTGTTACCGATACAGCGTTGCCATTTACGAGTACCCGGTCAGTATCTACACCACTGATCAAATCAATTGCCTGGAAATTGATTGTTACATCTCCATTTGCATCAACCACAGAATCTGTGATCGTCACAGCCGGTCCATCAATATCAACCTTTGCATCCTCAGAAGCAGTATCACTCTGACAGCCCGCCTCGCTGACTGCCCACGCTTCCACTGTCACATCACCCAGTCCGTCCAGTGCAAATGTATACTCTCTCCGGTTAAACTATCCTGTGATTCATGCTTTCCACTTGCGTCTGTATAATCACTTGTAATATGTCTTGACCGGAACCTTATCACTTGTTTCCGTTGTTGACTTGATTGTTACCTTCGGCTTATCCTCGATCAACCAGCCTGCATTTCCAATCGCACCATTATCGCCCTTTGCGATTGATACGCTTGGCTTGTCTGGTCTCTCCGAAGAAATATGGCTGTAGGTTACCTGCTCGATAGACTGATTACCTGCAATATCCGTTACAACTAAGATATAGGTTCCACTCTCTGTTACATCATAGCTTTCTGTCCAGCTCTTCGCGCCAGCGGCAGACCATGTCTGGATCGGCTCACTGCCTGTGCTGTCCTTGTACAGTGCGATGCTGTCAATACCACTTTCCAGCTCGCCCTCTGTCGCTTCCATCGTAATCGTGACATCGGACTGGAACTGTGTCTGGCTTTCTCCATCATCAGACAATGTCACTGCCGGTTTGATGCCATCGAAGAAGAATGGACCCTGCTTCTCTACATCTACCGTATTGCCTGCATTATCCTTTACCACTGCCGAGATATAATACTCACCTGGTGTGTAATTATTCGATGCACCACCTGTAATGATCTGGTGGAATGTATAATCTGTAATCTTTGCATTCTTTGTCGCATTGGCACCATACGCAGATGTCGTAGCTGTCACAGTTGTACTTGGTGTCTCAACACTCCATGTCACTTCATCCAGTCCACTGTCGATATCCGTTGCTGCAATTGCTGCATCCAATGTATTGTACCACTTATCTGTCAGCGCAGCCTCTCCATTTCCCTGTACGCTCAACGCAGCAGTTGGTGGGGTTCCTTCAACCATCCACTCATAATATTTATCTGTCAGACTTGCGTCAGTGTTCGTTGTATAACATACCAGCTTTGTATGTGCAGATTCCTTCTGTTTTGTATCAGTTGCCCATACAACCAGCTGTCCGGCATAGCCGCTTCCTACCAGAAGTGTTGCCTCATACAGACCATTTCCCTTCGATACCATCTTTGTCTGCATCGTCGTAGTCGGAACCGTACTTGCGTCCTCGCCTGCGAAATAATAATGCAGGTAATCACAAGGGCTTTCGTCTGAGCGGTATGTAACTGTCAGTGTCATACCTGTGACATTGTTCTGCGAATGATAATATGTACCAAACCCAAGCTGATTTACAAAACCGGTCGGTTCCACTGTATGGCTTACATAAACCGGAATCTTTGTATCTACAATGATCGTCTCTTTCACCGTATAGATGGTAGAGATTGCATCGGTTGTCGAATTGTACAACTGGAACCGGATGTTCGTGTATGTGCCATCCGCTGTAATACCTGCGGACTGGTTCTTGAACAACGCTTTTGCCTGTGTACGTGTCATCGTGTCAGAAATATCAACCTCGCCATCACTCAGGATTCGAACCATATCATATCCGTTCGTTGCCACGATCGTATAACTTGGATAATATCCACCAACCGCAGTCTCCTTGATGGAGAAATGTCCATCGGAGCTTTCTCTTGTCACCGAGAATTTCGGCGGATTTGCAACAACTACTTCATAGTTTCCGTTGCTTGCAAAGGTTGGACGGATATAGTAATACGCATTTGCCGGGCTGCTATAAATCTTGCGGTTTGTCTCCCATGCATCCTTGTTATTCAGTCCAAGATATCTTGTCATAAATGTATTCGGATCTGCCGCATATGCATTCTGCTCTTCATTGTTATTTCCCTGTGCAATATTATCTGGATTCGTAATCGTCAGTGTACATTCCGGACTATCCTGTCCAAACAATACAGAATCCACATCATATGCAACCTCCACGTTCAAGGTACGCTTCGTTACAATAGCTGCGTTTGCCACATCGAGGTGTCCCTCTTCTACATTCAGCAATTCATAGCAGTTTGCATTATTTCCAGATAATCTTGGTGATGTCAGACGGATCGTCTTTCCAGTTCCGACATCCTTGCCCTTTACACTTCCTGTATCAAGCATCTTTGCGGTTGCATCGAACGTTACCTGAATCGCATCGTTTGTTATACAATCCGGTACACTGCCGTCCTGTGCTGTGACAGACGCTGTCGTCTGCACCTGAATGGTATCCGAGTTATCATATACCTTTGTCAAAGTTCCTCCCGTGGAAGCATCCTTGACCTCACCGATGATAACCGGAAGCTTTTCAACGGCAAACACAAGATTGAAGGTTGCTGTCTTACTTGTGTCATTCGTATCTGTCACCGTAAATTTATAGCTCTGTGCATCCGTTGTCACATTGTTCGGTGTACCTGTTATCGTATAAGAATTTGCCGATTCGTTTACAGAAAGTCCATAAGTACCAAGTCCGGTTGTAACCGCCTGCATACCATTTGTAAACTGGATGGACTCACTCTCTGCGCCATCTTTCTTGTACTTTGCTGTAATGACATGGTTCATAGCTGTACCGTACATGCCTGTCACAGCCGCATCACTGCCATCGACCTTATTGCCGTCGACATACAGCTCAATTTCCTTATATTTCCACTGACCGATCAGCTTAACCGGTGCAACATTCGTTGCATCTGTCAGTGCACCACTTTCTTTTACAAGTCCACTGTCAGTCGTCGCAGCCATCGTTGCTGTCTGGGATGGATCAATAATCGTATCCGTGCCCTCGATCTTCCAGCCTGCGAAATAATATCCTTTATTCTGAATATAAGCACTCTCATCCAAAGTCATGATAGAGACTGTATCGCCATATGCAAAAGCTGCACTCTCAACAACTGCATCGGCTGACTCTACCGGATTAAGCACACCTACAACCGATGGATCATACAACTGGTATGTCAGCTTCATGTCCTTGATTGGCTCCCAACCTGCCTTTACCGTAATCGTGTTCGTACGGACATCAGAAGATTTCACCTCGATACTCTGACCGATCGTCTTGTCTCCAAGACTGATATACTTATATCCTCTCTTATAGAAATGATAGGTAGCATCTGATCCCGGTACTGCAAATGACATTACCTGTTCCACATTACCGGTATTTGTCTCATTTGTCGGTATTGTAACACTTGCGACGTCTCCCTGATCACCACAGTCAGAAAATGCAAGTGTATATGCGGTTCTTGTAATCTTTACAAATACCTGATAGGTTCCATTTTCTGTCGTGGTCATCTGGTTGCCTGCGATCGGCATTGTACACTGTGCATCGCTGTACAATTTTCCGTCTGTTGTAAAATATTTTGCATCCAGACCAAATCCCTGCAGAATTTCTGCATTATCGTTCATCAAAGTAATGGTAGAGTCTGCAACTGCACATGCCTTTGAAAAACCGGCAATTGTCTGAGATGAGGTTGTATATGCATAGTATGTAACATTTGCTATTTCTGCATCCGCCGTTCCGTCGTCTGCGACATCGGCATTTCCGCCTGCATCAAGCAACTGGATCGGATCATTCGCTCCATCCCCGCTGTTCATCACACTGGTTGCATCCGTAGCAGTGTTCGTGAGTGCCGCATTTGCATCATCACCATTATTTACAGCGGATGACGTCAGGAACAGCGACTGCGTGATCAAAAGTGCCACAACCATAATTGATGCGACCATCTTCTTGCCATTTCCGCGTCCCCAGCAGATGACATGCGAGATTGCAGTTACAACCGCAACCAAAGCAAGCATCGGATAGACTAATATCCGGTGTTTCTTTCCGATATCCAATAATTTACTTACCAGCTTGTCTTTAAAGTTCATAGTTACACCTCTCTACCTTATAAACTCTCTATATCCTCGATACATTTTCCATAATAATTCAAGTCAAACTATACCTGTCCGCAATTATAATTCATTGTACCATACTGATATGTAAAATCAAATACTTTTTATAAAATTCCTACAAAATATTGGGGTCCATTTAGAAAAAATGACTTATTTTGTATCTTCGGGTGCTGGCCAAAGCTCCTACTGATACCACGACTGCTTCCAGAGCGGAACATATGAACCTTCATAAAACGATGACAGGTTCTGATTGAGATATGCGAGTTCCTTTTCATATTCGCTTCGGCTCATCCCTTTATAATAAAACGGTTGTTCCTCCACGATCGAAGGGTTACGGAATGCATCATACTCAGCCAAACTCTCATACTCAAGTTTTCTTGGAATGTCCTGTTCTTCTCCCATACAACTCCTCCTTCCATCCTTACCTTATAATTAAGATGATAAGAGGTTTGCATGGGATTTTCAAGACATTTTGCAAAATGCAACAAATACGCGCATTTTGTGGATATTGTGGATAACTATTCCGGATAAACAAGTCTCTCTTCCGAAATATTCTCCAATACTTCCGTCAGATACTTCTTGCTCAGATATTTCGCCATCGGCAGGTTCATGTCGAGATAATTTCCGCAATCCCGCGCACACGCGCCCGGCACATCGCCCTCGAACTCGCTCATAAATGTATACAGTTCCTTCAACAACGGCACAATATCCTTCGATTCATACTCACCTGCCAAGATCAGATAAAAGCCTGTCCGGCATCCCATCGGTCCAAAATAAATAATCTTCTCTCCGTATTCCTTATGATTCCGGAGAAAAGTTGCTGCCAGATGCTCAATCGTATGCACCTCTGCTGTATTCATCACCGGCTCATAATTTGGTCTCGTCATACGCAGATCAAATGTTGTAATCACATTTCCGCCGACGTTATCTTTTCTTGATACATACACGCCCGGCAACAAATTCAAATGGTTCACTGTAAAGCTTGCTATTTTCTCCATGATTTTACCTGCTTTCTTATTAATTCTATATTGCTGTTTTATTTCTATATCGTTCTTGTTTTTATATGATTCATATTCTGCGTTTCTATCCATCATATTTATATGTGATTCCATTTACACACGCAATCACATATCACACCGGCTCCTATTCTATGCATTCGCATATCCTGCAACGATTGCCTGCACGAGCTTTACGCTGTGCGCGATTGCCTTCGCCTCAAAGGTTGGATAATCCTCCGTCGCACTGTCATCTGCTTTATCTGAGATCGCTCGGATAATCAGAAACGGAATCTGATTCAGGTAAGCAGCCTGTGCGATCGCTGCACCTTCCATCTCAGTACAGTCGCCTGCAAATGTATTCAGGATAAATTCTTTCTTCGCCTTATCAGAAATAAACTGATCGCCACTGACCACGCGTCCTTCAAATACATGAATATCCGGATTCACGCGCTCGCAGCACTCCTTCGCCAGCTTTCGCAGCTTCTCATCTGCAATAAATGTCGATGTCTCCATCCGAGGAATCACGCCCGGCTCATATCCAAAGCCTGTCGCATCCATATCATGCTGCAGTGCATCAGTCGAAAGCACAATATCGCCGATATCAATCTTCGCATTTAAGCTTCCTGCAATTCCTGTGTTGATCACAGCATCCACATGATACAGATCACACAGAATCTGTGTGCAGATTCCCGCATTGACCTTTCCGATTCCTGAGCGGACAACGACAACCTCTTTGCCATTCATCGTTCCCTTGTAAAATTCCATAGACGCCTTTGTCTCGACTGTGACATCCTGCATTGTTTCCTTTAATTTTGCAACTTCTTCATCCATTGCACCGATAATTCCGAGCATTTTTGTTCCTCCTTAATTCCAATATAATTGCAAAATGGATATTTCTATCTTCCATATTTATATTTGAAATCCAATTCTATGCGATGTATTGAAACTACGAATTACTAAATGTTCTGGCACACATTATCTCGTCACACGAAACCGCCGCCAATTCGCCATCCGTGGCTCAATGGCGGCTTGATTGAACATCGTGTTCAATCATTTCTGCTTATCTTCCAGAACATTAAGTAATTCTAAGTTCCAAACATATGCATATTCTTGAATTTCAAATTATAAATATGGAAATATGCATGTCCCGTTTTGCAATTATATATTTTCTTCCTCTTACTAAAAATGCGCGAGAGATTCTCTTGCATTTTCTATCTTATTACATAAACTTTCGTAGATTGTTGTGATTCCGGTATCGTCGTAAGCGGCTTCCGGCAGGTCCGCAACATAGAATTCGTTCAGAATATACATCGCCAATTCCTGAAGCTTCTCGCCACGGCCACTCTGCTTATGTTCCACCATCTTCTGTCCGGCTGTGCGGATCAATGCATGCCACGCCGTGACAAATTCCCGGTTCTTCTCCGGGCATCGCAAGCATGTCCACTTTTTCACCTTGATCTTCGCAAGGTTCTTCTTAGCGCATTCGCCTGTCTGCAAGAAATAATAAAAGTCTCCCTTCTCATCATAAACTCTCCCAAGTGGGAACAACCGACAGATTCCCGGTCGCACATCATGAATCCGGCACCGCCCATCTTCATCAAGATAAGCACAACGATCCTGTCCTTTCATGCTGAGATTCGGCAGGATCAAGCCATCCACAATATTCAACTCCACATTTCCGGTTGCAAGGAGCTGTTCAAACGTCAGCTTCGTTCCCTCTGAAAAGTTCTTCAGCAGCCAGATATCATACGGATCTAAGATAATGGAATTCCCCATGCCCGTACAGCATTTGAAACAACCATCACACCCAGCCGCATCCGCCTTCACCATATCATTTTCTCTGTAAGTCCGTCCATCGGATATCTCTTCCAGACCACATTCGCGTATCATATGTAACTCCTTTTTCTGTAACTTTTTCCACGTAACGATAATAGCAGAATTATTGGCTTAATACAAGAGGATACCTTTGGCGAGGTATCCCCTTTGTGTTTTTACTACTCTTATTTATTGGGCGCTTATGTAATCCAAAAAAGCTACAATCACTAGCAAAAGAGTCAAAATCTCCATCGTGTTCATACGACCATTCTCCTTTCTTCTTATTTTGGAAGGATGCTTCCTTTTATATCTGTGTATAGATTTCAAAGCTCCCTTCTAAATATAGAATTGTCTTGTTTTTTATTTTTTATAATTTT
>ENA-OQEN01000556-OQEN01000556.1-human-gut-metagenome-genome-assembly--contig:-NODE-556-length-16224-cov-5.451016_pt1 | contig 16224 bp, 26 predicted proteins | sample MGYA00242791_ERZ504627 | MGnify/ENA primary metagenome ERZ504627 (study PRJEB26092, sample SAMD00036316) | human gut metagenome | host: Homo sapiens | study: EMG produced TPA metagenomics assembly of... | reverse complement strand
ACAGCTTCGACATGGACTTCACCATGGGCTGCGACGAAAACGGCATCATCCAGGGGTCAAGCCAGCGTGGTGTCCGACACCGGCGCCTTTGCCTCTCTGGGCGGCCGGTGCTGGAGCGGGCCTGCACCCATGCGGCGGGGCCCTATGCCTATGAAAACTTCGAGATCGAGGGTCGCGCGTATTACACCAACAATCCTCCCGCCGGGGCCTTCCGGGGCTTTGGCGTGACCCAGACCTGCTTCTGCACGGAGACGCTGCTCAACGAGATGGCGGATCTGGTGGGCATCAGCCCTGGGAGATCCGTTATCGCAACGCCATCCGCCCCGGCGGCGTTTTGCCCAACGGCCAGATCGTGGATGAGTCCACGGGCCTGGTGGAGACGCTGGAGCCATCAAGCCCGCCTATGACGAGGCCGTTCGCAGCGGCGACCCCGTGGGCATCGCCTGCGCCATGAAAAACGCCGGTGTGGGCGTGGGCATCCCCGATTGGGGCCGCTGCAAGCTCATCGTCGAGGACGATGGCAAGGTGCATATTTACTCCGGCGCGTCCTGCATCGGCCAGGGACTGGGCACCGTGCTGGTGCAGGTGGTGGTCACCAACACCGGCCTCCACCGGGACGACATCGTCTATGAGCGCAGCAACACCTGGATCGCCCCGGATTCCGGCGACACCTCCGGCTCCCGCCAGACCCTGGTCACCGGCGAGGCCACCCGCCGGGCCTGCGAAAAGCTCTGCGCCGCGCTGGAGGGCAAGGCCCTCCGGGACCTGGCCGGACAGGAGTTTTACGGTGAGTATCTGGCCAAGACAGACCCCCTGGGGGCCGATGTTCCCAATCCCGTCAGCCATGTGCCTACGCTACGCCACCCAGATGTGTATCCTGGACCGGGAGACCGGCCGCATCAAGAAGCTGGTGGCCGCTCACGACGTGGGCAAGGCCGTGAACCCTCTGAGCTGCGAGGGACAGATCGAGGGCGGCGTGGTCATGAGCATGGGCTATGCGCTGACAGAGCAGTATCCCATTGACGACACCTGCAAGCCCACTGCCAGATATGGCACCCTGGGCCTGTTCCGGGCCAATCAGATCCCGCCGGAGATCCAGGCCATCGTGGTGGAAAAGCCCGGCCTGAAGGTAGCAGGCGGCGCCATCGGCATCGGCGAGATTACCTCCATCCCCACGGCCCCCGCCATTGCCGACGCCTATTACCGGCTGGATGGCCAGCGCCGGCTGACCCTGCCGCTGGAGAACACCCCTTACGCCCGTAAAAAGTAAGCAAATAGAAAATTCCCCACCTGTCTGACAGTACGTCGTACTGCCTGGCAGGTGGGGAATTTCAATCAGTGCCGGGCCACGGGGTCCCAGCTCTGCTCATCCTCACAGATTATATCCAGATACTCGGTATAGTCGGAATCGGCAGGGTTGCTCTTGGGTGCCTTTGCCTTGTACTGCTCCAGCAAACGGCGGGATTTCTCCGGCGGCTGGACGGTGCCGGCGCCGGCGATGCAGCCGCCGGGGCAGGCCATACCCTCCAGCAGATAGCCGTTGTACTTCCCGGTACGGGCCATGCGCAGCATCTGGCGGCACTCCCGCAGGCCCTCGGCATACACGGTCTTTACCTGGCGGCCGGGCTCCAGCTTTTCAATGACCTCCTCCACTGCCTTGGCCACGCCGCCGCTGGCGGCAAAGCCCACGCCGGGAGCGGAGGCGGCATACTGGGCCTCCTGGTCGGGGATCTGGGAAAAGTCGATGCTCTTGGCCTCGAACATGCCCCGCAGCTCTTCAAAGGTCAGCACAAAATCCACATCGCTGCGGACGCTGCGGCGGCTGGCCTCCAGCTTCTTTGCGGCGCAGGGGCCGATGAAGGCGATCTTGCAGCCGGGATTGCGGCGCTTCTGGAGCCGGGCCGTCAGCACCATGGGGGTCATGGTCATGGAGATATACGGCGCAAAGCCCGGAAATTCCTTCTTTGCCATAACAGACCAGGCCGGGCAGCAGGATGTGGCCATAAAGGGCTGCTTTTCCGGCACCACCCGCAGGAACTCCTCGGCCTCCTCAATGGCGCACAGGTCCGCACCCACAGCCACCTCCTCCAGGCCGGCGAAGCCCAGCTGCTTCATGGCAGCCTTGATCTGGCCGGGGGTGACCTTCTCGCCGAACTGGCCCCAGAAGGCCGGGGCAATGATGGCAATGACCTTGTCGCCGCCGCGGATGGCGTGGATCAGCTGGAACAGCTGCCCCTTGTCCACAATGGCGCCGAAGGGGCAGTTCACCAGGCACATACGCAGTTGACGCACTTGTCATAGTTGATCTGGGCCCGGCCGTGCTCATCCTTGCCGATGGCGTCCATGCCGCAGGCCTCCTGGCAGGGGCGGAAGAATTTGATGATGGCCTGATAGGAGCAGGCCGCCTTGCACTTGCCGCACTTGATGCACTTGGTCTGGTCGATGTGGGCCTGGCCGTGCTCAAAATAGATGGCCCCCTTGGGACAGGCGTGGGAGCAGTGACGGGCCAAGCACCCCTGGCAGGCGTTGGTGACCTCGTAATGAGTGTCGGGACAGGCGTGGCAGGCGTACTTGATGATATTGATCAGTGGGGGATCGTAATACTTCTCGGCAATGGCGCTCTCCTCCACACCATCAGACAGCAGCGTGTGTTCGGACACATCCCGCAGAGGAAGTCCCATGGCCAGACGAATGCGCTCGCCAACAATGGCCCGCTCCAGAAAGATGGACTCGCGGACGGTGCCTACCTCGCCGGGCATCAGCTCATAGGGCAGCTTCTCCAGCCGGGTATAATAGTCCCCGCCCTCGTATGCCAGCTTCGCCACCTCGGCGAACACCTTCTTGCGCATGTCGGTGATGGTGCACTGTAAATTTCTCATGTCTTTTGTTCCCTTTATCCTCGTTAAAAATCTGTTAAGAGCCGTTGCCGTTGGGGCAACAGCTTTTTTTCAAACTCATTATAATCGAAAGTGAAAAAAAAAGACAATACCTCGGAAGATTATTTTTTTCGCGCGCTGATAATTCTTTATCGCAGCAACGTAAAAAGCCCCCGGCGGGATTTCCCGCCGGGGGGCTGACTTGTTTACAAGTCCCGGCACGTTACCGGGGCGTCGGAGGGTTACTGGATCTGGATGGTGGAGTTCTTGGGCAGCTGCTTGTGCTCCTTCTTGGGGATGGACAGCTGCAGAATGCCGTTTTCAAACTTGGCGGCCACCTCGCCGGCCTCCACGTCCTCGCCTACATAGAAACTGCGGCTGCAAGCACCGGCATAGCGCTCCTGGCGGATATACTTGCCCTTCTTGTCGCTCTCGTCCTTGTCCAGGCCCTTGGATGCTGGATGGTCAGATAGCCGTTCTTCAGCTCCACATTGACCTCATCCTTCTTGAAGCCGGGCAAATCGATATCCAGCTCGTAGCTGTCCGCGGTCTCCCGCACATCGGTCTTCATCAGGTTCTTGCTGTGCTTGCCGTACAGCGGGTCGTGACGCTGGGGCATTACCATCATACCGAAAGGATCCGTAAAGAAATCATCAAACAGGTTCTCACCAAAAATGCTAGGCAACATAAGTCATACCTCCATTCAATTTCCGGGCGGCCTACGGGCCGCACCGCCGAACTTTTGTTACCGTACATACAACGTTCTTTGTGTCTCCCCGGAGGACCTCTCACGGTCCTCTCTCAAGGAACAACTATATCATAGCACGCTTTTTAGCACTGTCAATAGGAGAGTGCTAATGTTCACAAAGTATGTAATGTTTGTTCACAAAATATACGATTTCTGCCCCGCCCAAGCCGGACGGGGCAGAAATTATACGGTTTTCTCCCCGGTGAGTACCTCCAGGGCCTGGGGTGTGTCCACGTCCGTCAGCTCCCGGGGGGAAGCCTCCACCAGCAGCAGCCGGTCCTCATGCCGCCGGATCACAGCGCTGCCGCCGTGGTCCCCCTCCAGAGCCAGCAGCTCCGGAAACAGGCTGGCCGGGAACAGGCAGGGGTTCCCCCGGACGCCGTCGTGGCCCAGGGCCACCAGTCGGTCCGGATGGCTGCGGTAGACCTCTACCAACTGCTCCACACTGTCCCGCCGCAGCAGCGGTTGATCCGACACCTGAAACAGCACCGCATCCATGTCCTGCATATGCGCCATACCCAGAGCGATGGTGTGGCTGAGTCCCAGGTCGGGCCGGGAATTCTCCACCGGCAGAAAGCCCATCTCCCGGGCCAGCTCCATGCCTTGAGGGTACTGGGTCACCACTGCCACCCGGGTAAAGCACGACGCGGGCACAGCCTCCAGGGCACGGCGCAGCAGGGTCTTTCCCTCCACCCGGGCGTCCAGCTTGTTGCTGCCGAAGCGGCGGGCATTTCCCGCCGCCATGACAATGCAGCCAATTTTCATAGGATCACATCCGTTCCTTCTTGTTATTTGCTCCTATCTATTTTCACCGACGCGCCGCCGGGCCATACGCCCCCGCACCGGTATATGCTCCACCCGCATTATAAGCAGCGCCTGTGCCCCCTGTCAAGCCATCCCCTCAAGGGGACATAGGCCCCGTGAGCCCCGCGATAGGAAATGCACTGTCATTGGGGCGCGGCATAAGAATCTTTTTCCGTAAACTGAATTTACTCTTTTCAAGTGTGAATTCCTGTGATATAATCAGTTGATTTAAGGAAGGGAGGTCCCTTATGGAATATATCACCCACAGTCCGGCCGAGACCGAGGAACTGGCTGCCGCCTGGGGCGGACCCTGCGGCCCGGCACAGTGGTGGCGTATTTCGGCGGCCTGGGCATGGGCAAGACCGCCTTTACCCGGGGGCTTGCCCAGGGGCTGGGCTGCCGGGGCCGGGTCACCAGTCCTACCTTTACCATTGTCAACGAGTATGATGGCCCCACTCCCCTGTTCCACTTCGACATGTACCGCCTGCCGACGCGATGCTCTGTTTGACATCGGCTGGGAGGATTATCTGGACCGGGGCGGCGTGTGCGCCGTGGAGTGGAGTGAAAACGTTCGGGACGCTCTGCCGCCGGACGCGTCACCGTCACCATTGCCCGCTGTCCGGAAAATGACGCTGGCGGACCATCACCATTGAAGGAGGGGAAGCACTGTGAAGATCTTAGCCATCGAAACCTCCGCCAAAAGCGTGTCCGCTGCCGTGGTGGAGGGCGGCGTTCCCCTGGCCAGTGCCTATCAGAACCGGGGCCTGACCCACAGCCGCACTCTGATGCCCCTGCTGGATGGCATGCTGTCTGCCGCCGGGCTGAAAGCGGAGGACATGGACCTGCTGGCCGTGGCCAACGGCCCGGGCAGCTTCACCGGGCTGCGCATTGGCGTATCGGCTGAAGGGGCTGGCCTGGGCCCTGGAAAAGCCCTGCTGCGGCGTGTCCACACTGGCCGCCATGGCCCGGAATCTTGCTCACATGGAGGGCTCATCGTCTGCGCCATGGACGCCCGGCGCGATCAGGTATATAACGCCCTGTTCCTGGCCCATGACGGAATCCTGACCCGCCAGTGCCCGGACCGGGCCATCAGCCTTGCAGAGCTGTCGGAGGAGCTGAAAAATCGCCCGGAGCCAAAATTTATAGTTGGCGACGGGGCCAAGCTGTGCTATACTTATCTGTTGGAGCAGGATATCCCCTGCCGGATGGCCCCGCCCCAGCTGGTGATGCAGAACGCCGTGGGCGTGGCCCTGGCCGCGGAGGAAATGTCTGCCAACGGCCAGACCACCACCGCCCGGGACCTGGTGCCCGTATATCTGCGGCTGAGCCAGGCCGAGCGGGAACGCCTGGCCCGTGGCCTGAAGATCACATTGGATCAATAATTTTATATATGAAGGAGAAGCACCATGTTTAGCGAAAAAGTCCACGTCATGAACATCCCCTGGTGGCCCACAAGCTCACCATCCTCCGGGACAAGAACACCAGCGTCAAGGATTTCCGGGAGCTGGTGTCCGAGATCGGCATGCTCATCACCTATGAGGCCACCCGTGACCTGCCGCTGACCACCAAGGTGGTGGAAACTCCCCTGTGCAAGGCGGAGCTGCCCACCTGGCCGGCAAGAAATTCGCCGTGGTGCTATCCTTCGGGCAGGTCTGGGTCTGGTGGACGGTGTGCTGCGCATGGTGCCCTCCGCCCGCGTGGGACATATCGGCATGTTCCGGGACGAGGAAACGCTGGAGCCCCACGTCTATTTCTGCAAGATGCCCAAGGACGTGGCTGACCGCGACATCATCATCGTGGACCCCATGCTGGCCACCGGCGGCTCCGCCGATGCTGCCATCACCGAGATGAAGAAGCGCGGCTGCCACAACATCAAGCTCATGGTGCTGGTGGCTGCCCCTGAGGGCATCGAGCACCTGCAGAAGGTTCATCCCGACGTGGACATCTACGCCGGTGCGGTGGACGACCATCTGAACGAGCACGGCTACATCGTTCCCGGCCTGGGCGACGCCGGCGACCGTATCTTCGGCACCAAGTAACCGAGCGCCTTCGGCGTATCTGAAGCGTCTGTTCTTCTCTGATAATCAATGGAAATGAGCGTGCATCCGTCCTCTTTACCCGGATGCACGCTCATTTCACTGGCACGGGAGGCTAAAGACCCTCTCCGTCTTTGATTATATTTGATTTTCCTAAATTCGTCAAGTATAGAAATTGAACAATTGCAAACCTCTGTTTTGGCAAGGCATCTTGACGCCTTGCCCATCGCGACGTATAATCAGCCTGACAGAAAGGGGGGCGAGGCCCATGACCCAATGCGAAACCTGCTGCTTTTACAATTACGACGAGGAGTACGACGAATACATCTGCGACGTGGACCTGGACGAGGACGAAATGGTCCGATTTCTGTCCGGGCGGGGTGACTGCCCCTATTGGCGGCCCGGCGATGAATATCGCACTGCCCGGCGTCAATAAGCACAAATATGGGTGGATTTTTCCACCGCCCTATGGTACAATGGTCCAACACGCAAATGCGGTCAAGGGGGAGAATAGAGGAAATGGAAAAGCTGTGTGACCTGCTGGGCATCCGGCCCGGTATCACCGCCCTCATCGGAGGCGGCGGTAAGACGACCCTGATGTACCACCTGGCCCGGGAGCTGCGGCAGTGCGGCACTGTGGCGGTGACCACGACCACCAGGATCTGGCCCCCCACGGGCATCGCCGTGGCACGGGAGCCGGACGCGCCCGGGAGATCCTGGACCGGGAGGGTCTGGTATGCCTGGGTGTGCCCTCGGCCCAGGGAAAGCTGGTGTCCCCTGCCTTCGAGGGCTGGGACGCCCTGGCGGACTATACCCTGGTGGAGGCGGACGCTCCGCCGGAAAGCCCTTCAAGGGCCACGAGAAATATGAGCCTGTGCTGCCGCCCCGGCGCAATACCACGGTGCTGGTGCTGGGAGCGGACGGCTTTGGGAGGCCCATCAGCGTGGCGGCGCACCGTCCGGCGCTGTATGCCCGGCTGGCCGGTGTACCGGAGAACCGGCCGGTGACCCCGGCCATTGCCGCCCGTGTGGCGGCCTGGGAAGGATTTCATGACCAGGTGTTCGTGAACCAGGTGGACCGGGAGGATGAGTGGCCCCTGGCCCGGCAGCTGGCGGAAAAGCTGGACTGCCCGGTGGTGGCCGGTTCCCTGCGCTCCGGCTATTGGGAAAAGATCAAATAACAGGAGGATTCTTTTATGGAACGTGCTTATGCGGAATATGCCGCCCATCAGGCAGCGGAGCTGCTGGCCATCGACAGCCCCACCGGCTTCACGGAGCAGGCGGCAGTATGGGTGCAGAATGCATTTCAGACTCTGGGCTATGACGCCCGACGCACCGTCAAGGGCGGCGTGCTCATCGACCTGGGCGGCAGCGACGAGGCAGACGGCCTGCTGCTGGAGGCCCATGCCGACACCCTGGGCGGTATGGTAGCGGAGATCAAGGGTACCGGTCGCCTGCGGCTGACCGCTCTGGGCGGTATGCGCCCGGAAAACGGCGAGGCAGAGAACGTTCGGTCTATACCCGCAGCGGCCGGGTCATTGAGGGCACCTTCCAGCTGTGCAACGCCTCCGTCCATGTCAATGACGACTATGCCGGGACCAAGCGCAGCTACGATACCTGCGAGGTGGTACTGGACGAGGATGTGAAGTCCGCCGACGACACCAGGGCCTGGGTGTGGAGACAGGCGACATCGTCTGCTTTGAGCCCCGCACCCGCATTACGTCCTCCGGCTATATCAAAAGCCGGTTCCTGGACGATAAGCTGTCCGTGGGCATTCTGCTGGGCCTGGGCAAGTATATGAAGACCGGGGCTCACGCCCCGCCGCCGGGTATATGCCCATGTAACGGTGTATGAGGAGGTAGGCCACGGCGGTGCGGCCAACGTGCCCCAGGCGTTACCGAGGCCATCAGTGTGGATATGGCTGCGTAGGCGACGGCCTGCGCTGCACCGAGCGCCAGGTGTCCATCTGCGCCAAGGATTCCGGCGGGCCGTACAGCTATGAGGTGGTGGGGAAGCTCATCGACGCTGCCCAGCGGGAAAAGACCGACTACGCCGTGGATGTATATCCCCACTACGGCTCCGATGTGGAGGCTACTCTGTCCGCCGGGAATGACCTGCGCCATGGCTCATCGGCGCCGGGGTCTACGCCAGCCACGGCTATGAGCGCAGCCATATAGACGGCGTGTGGAACACCCTGAAGGTGCTGAAGGGGTATCTGAATATCTGAAAAAATTCCCGGTTCACTTTTCTCGTGAACGGGAATTTTTACTTCTCTTTGTAATATAAACGACAGTGGCAGTAGCCTCAAAGTTGGGATCCGCGATCTGATCCTTGAACTCCTTGCACATGCAGCGGTTTTCTTCCGTCCGGGCCAGACGGCATGGGCAATAACCGCCGGTGCGCTTCAATCCCTCCCGGATGGCGTCCACCACCTGCTTGTCCTCGTTGAGCCGAACCTTCATGGTGCGCCTCCTTTCTGATTTGTACACCTACTATAGCATGTATAAAGGATCGCCGCAATATGCAAATGCAACACTTTAACACGGATATAGTTTCCCTCTCAGAAATTTATTGTATTTATACGAAACGAAATTTGTCACCGTGTTGTCAATGAAAACCCTTTCGTTTCCGGTTTTTCTGGTTTCAGGTGTTTTTCAAAATTTCAGGCCGGGAAATGGTTCCCGGAATCTTTTTGTAATATTTTCTCATTAATTGTGAAAATTTCTCATTGGATAAACAACTTTTCTGAATCAATTGACTTTTGAAGGCAATTGTGGCATTCTGTACCTGTAACCAATATCAGTCCGCCTGGGGCGCACAGTCGGTCGCCGCTAACGGACGGAAGGAGTGGAACTGTTTTGAGCAGACTTGACATCAAAACCCCCAGCAGGGCTCAGACCCGTGGTAGAGGGCCTCTACCGCGATGTGGAGCGCCGGATCGCCGCCAGCCCTCCGGGCCTGTGCCCGGTGGAAATGTCTCTGTCATTTTTGCAGCTGTGCCATGCACAGACCTGCGGCAAGTGCGTGCCCTGCCGCATCGGTCTGGGGCAGCTGACCAAGCTCATTTCCCAGGTGCTGGACGGGACCGCCAACATGGGCACCGTCCGCATCATCGAGAAAACCGCCCGCAGCATTGTGGATACCGCCGACTGCGCCATCGGGCGGGACGCGGCCCGGCTGGTAGTGGACGGACTGGAGGCTTCCGGGATGACTATGAGGAGCATGTGCAGCATCACCGGTGCCTGGCAAGCCTTCAGAATCCCGTGCCTGCGTGGCGCTGTGTCCCGCCGGAGTGGATATTCCGGCTATATGGCCCTGGTGGGGGCGGGACGCTATGCCGATGCCGTGCGCCTGATCCGAAAGGATAACCCCATGCCCACCGCCTGCGCCTATATCTGTGAGCATCCCTGTGAGGCCCGGTGCCGCCGGAATATGATCGACGACCCCATCAACATCCGGGGCCTGAAGCGGTACGCCGTGGACCATGCAGGCGTGGTGCCCAATCCCCCCTGCGCCCCGGCCACCGGAAAGACTGTGGCCATTGTGGGCGGAGGCCCCAGCGGCCTCAGCTGTGCCTATTATCTGGCACTGATGGGCCATAAGGTCACCATTTTTGAGGAGTGCAGCAAGCTGGGCGGCATGCTGCGCTATGGTATTCCCAGCTATCGTTTCCCCCGGGAGAAGCTGGACGCAGAAATCGACTCCATCCTGTCGCTGGGGATCGAGGTCCGCACCAACGTCCGGATAGGCCGGGACATCTGGCTGGAGGAGCTGGAAAAGCAGTACGACTGTATTTACATCGCCATCGGCGCACACCAGGATAAAAAGACCGGCATCCCCGGTGAGGACAGCCGCAACGTCATATCCGCTGTGGAGATGCTCAAGGCTATCGGAGACGACGTAATGCCTGATTTCACCGGCAAGCAGGTGGTGGTCATCGGCGGCGGCAACGTGGCTATGGACGTCACCCGCAGTTCTATCCGTCTGGGAGCCAGCAAGGTCAGCTGTGTGTACCGCCGCCGCCTGGAGGATATGACGGCCCTGCCCGACGAGGTGGCCGGTGCAACCGCCGAGGGAGCGGAGATGATAACCTTGGCCGCCCCTGTCCGCATCGAGCCGACGACGACGGCGTGGCCAGGGCCTGTGGGTCCAGCCCCAGATTATCGGCGATGTGGATAAATCGGGCCGTCCCAGACCCAACCGGGCCGCCCTGGATGAGGTACGTATCCCGGCGGACATCATCGTGGTGGCCATTGGTCAGGGCATCGAGATCCAGGGCTTTGACCAGGCCGGCGTGCCCATTACCCGCGGCGGCCGTCTGGTGGCTGCTCTGTCCGGCCAGGTCAGCGACATGGACAACGTGTTCGCCGGAGGCGACTGCGTCACCGGGCCTGCTACCGCCATTCGCGCCATTGCCGCCGGTAAGGTGGCAGCCGCCAACATCGACGAGCACCTGGCTATCACCATGAGATCCGGGTGGACGTGGATATCCCGGCTCCCCGGCTCAATAACTGCCCGCCCCACGGGCGCATCAACACCACCGAGCGTGAAGCCTGTGAGCGCAAGTGCGACTTTGAGGACATCGAGTGCGGTCTGACCGAGGAGGGCGCCGTCACCGAGGCATCCCGCTGTCTGCGGTGCGATCACTTCGGCTATGGCATTTTCAGAGGAGGTCGAGACATCAAATGGTAACGCTGACCATCGACAACAGAACCGTCACCGTGCCGGAGGGCACCACCATTCTGGAGGCCGCCCGCTCCGCGCGTCTGGATATACCCACCTGTGCTACCTGAAGGATATCAACGAGATCGGCGCCTGCCGCATCTGTATGGTGGAGGTAGAGGGAGAACAGCGCCTGGTAGCCGCCTGCGATACCCAGGTAGCCGAGGGCATCGTGGTACATACCAACTCCCCCCGGGTCCGGGAGCGCGCCGGGTGAATCTGCGGCTGCTGCTGGCCCAGCACGATATCCGCTGTCCCAAATGCACCCGCAGCGGCAACTGCAAGCTCCAGCAGCTCACCAACGACTATAACCTGCTGGGCAACCACTATATCAAGGACCTGCGGCCTGTTGAGCAGGATTTCAGCACACCGGTAGTACGGTTTGAAAACCGCTGCGTCCGCTGTATGCGCTGCATCCAGGTATGCGACAAGATCCAGGGCATGCATATCTGGGATTTGATGGGCACTGGTACCCGCACCACCATTGGCGTGTCCGGAGCCCGGACTCTGGCCGACTCCGACTGCACCTTCTGCGGTCAGTGCATGACCCACTGCCCCGTAGGCGGTCTGCAGGAGCGGATGATACCGGTCGGGTGTTCGATGCTCTGGCCAACCCCAAAAAGGTCACCGTGTCCAGATGGCCCCGGCGGTGCGGGCCGCGTGGGCGGAGTACTACCACCTGAAGCCGGAATACGCCACTGCGCAGCGCATGGTCACTGCCCTGAAGCAGATGGGCTTTGACTATGTGTTCGACACCAACTTCACCGCCGACCTGACCATCATGGAGGAGGGCAGCGAGTTTGTGGAGCGCTTTACCCACCGGGACCAGTACACATGGCCCATGTTCACCTCCTGCTGTCCGGGCTGGGTCCGGTTTGTCAAGACCCAGTTCCCTGCTTACGTCAGCCACCTGTCCACCGCCAAGAGTCCTCAGCAGATGTTCGGCGCAGTGGCCAAGAGCTACTTTGCCCAGAAGCTGGGTGTGGACCCCCACGACATTTTCGTGGTGTCCATCATGCCCTGCACCGCCAAAAAGAGCGAGGCAGCACTGCCCACCATGCGGGACGCCTGCGGCGACGCCGATGTAGACGTGGTGCTGACCACCCGGGAGATCGTCCGGATGTTCCGGGGCGAACAGATCAACCCGGCGGTTCTGGATGAGACCCCCTTCGACAGCCCCCTGGGCAGCGGCACCGGCGCGGCGGTGATCTTCGGCGCCACCGGCGGCGTGATGGATGCAGCCCTGCGCAGCGCCTATTACCTGGTTACCGGAAAGAATCCGGACCCCGATGCCTTCCGCGACATCCGGGGCATGGACGGCTGGAAGGAAGCTAAATTCGAGATCCCCGGCGCGGGAGTGGTTTCCGTGGCTGTGGCCAGCGGCCTGCTGAACACCCGCAAGCTCATGACCGCCCTGGAGCGAGGCGAAGTCCGTTACGACTTTGTGGAAATCATGGCTTGTCCCGGCGGCTGTGCCGGCGGCGGCGGTCAGCTATCCATGACGGCGTGGAGCTGGCGGAAAAACGCGGCAGCGTCCTGTGGAGCATCGATAAGGCCGCCCCCTGCCGGTTCTCCCATGAGAACCCTGACGTGCGGGAGCTGTACCGCGATTACCTGAAAAAGCCCCTCAGCGATGTTTCCCATCATCTGCTGCACACAGACCATCAAGCCTGGAAAATGCCCAGTCAAAAGTAATATTCCGTCAAAAGTAACAGCCGCTTGCCCGCAAGTGGCTGTTACTTTATATTTTTTTCACATATTTTTTATGGTTTGTTCTTACATTGTTCACATTTATATATTGTATTTATGGTAATATGATAGCAACATATATCATATGATGGAAAGTATAAAGTATAATGAGCAAGAGGAGGTACCTGCCATGAAATGTTCCTGCTGCGGAAACGAGATGCAGTCCGGCTTTGTCCGGGCTATGGGCCGAGGCGGCGTGTGCTGGGTGACGGAGAACCGTCCCATGGGCGCGGCCGTAGGCTGCCCGGGCTTTCTGCTTCTGGGCAAAGCCCCCCATCCGGAAACGGACCATGTCCCTGCCTATCGGTGCGCCGCCTGCCGGACGGTGACCATACCCTACGACGAGGGATAACGAACATCTGCTGCGGCACAGCTTTGGCTGTGCCGCTTTTTTGCATAAAGTTTCCGCATAGTCTCTTTTAGAATACATAAACGGCAGCTATTGTGTGACATTTCCGTGAATTTACTTGGCGAACTCTTTACATGCTCTGAAAAATCCGGTATAATATCCCGAATATGCAGAAAGAGGGTGGACCCTTGCAAGTGAATCAAGTGCGGCTGGGCGCGGTGCTGTCCTATGTGTCCATGGGGCTGAGCACGCTGATCTCGCTGATCTACACGCCCATTATGCTGGACCGGCTGGGCGAAACGGAATACGGTGTTTACGGGGCGGTGGGTCCCATCATCTCGTACCTGCTGCTGCTGAGTATGGGCTTGGGCAGTGCTATATCCGCTACTATTCCCAGGCCAAGGTGGCCCAGGACCGGCGGGAAATGGCCAAGCTCAACGGCATGTTCCTGGTGACGCTGTCGCTGCTGGGTCTGGTACTGCTGGCCTTGGGCTTCTTCCTGGCAGCGCACCCGCAGATGGTGTTCGGCACCAAGTGGGCCCCAGAGGAGCTGGCTCTGGGTGCAAAACTGCTGCGGATCATGACCGTCAACGCAGCGCTTTCTTTCCCGTTCAGTGTGTTCGAGTCCCATGTGAATATCCATGAGCGCTACCTGTTCCTGAAGGCTGTCACCATGGCCAAGTCCGTGCTGAGCCCGCTGATCTCCATTCCCCTGCTGCTGCTGGGGTTTCGCTCTCCGACCATCGCCACGCTGTCGTTGGTGCTGACCATTGTGTGCGGCCTGACCTATATGTTCTATTGTCTCACGGTGCTGAAAATGCCGATGTCCTTCCGGACCTACGACCTGCCGCTGATGAAGAACATGATGGGCTTCACGTTCTACATTTTCCTGGCGGTGGTGGTGGACCAACTGAACTATGGCATCGGCACCCTGATGACCACCTGGATCCATGGTGCGGAGCTGTCCGGCGTATACTACAGCGCTAACCAGCTGAACGTATATTACCTATCCTTCGCCATGGCCATCTCCAACGTACTGATCCCACGGGTCCACCGGATGGTGCCGAGGGTGACTCCACCCGGGAGCTGACCAAGCTGATGACCAAGGCCGGGCGTTTGCAGTTCATTATGCTGATGGCGGTGTTTCTGGGCTTTGTGGCAGTGGGACGCCCCTTTGTGATCCTGTGGGCCGGCGGCAAGGAGCAGTTTTCCGTGGACTATCCCGTGGCCCTGCTGCTGTTTGCCAGCACCATTGTTTCCGCCATTCAATTTGTAGGCTGGAGATCCTCCGGGCCAAGAACATGCATCGCTTCCGGGCCTGGGTCTATCTGGGTGCCGCCGCCGTCAACGTCGGGCTGATGATTCCTCTGTGCAAATATGGCGGGCTCATTGGTGTGGCGGGTTCCATTCTGTTTGTGACCGTGGTGGGGAATGTGCTTCCCATCAACTGGTATTTCCGCAGGCATGTGGGGCTGGATATCCGGTGGTTCTGGAGCCACATTGCCCGGCTGCTGCCGTCTATGGTGGGGCCTGCCGTTGCGGCGGTGCTCATCGCTGTGCTGGTCCCGGTATCGGGATATCTGGACATCTTGATCTGGGGCTGCGTATTTGTGGTTGTGTACGCCGTCAGCCTGTGCTGTTCGGCATGAATCGCTATGAGCGCGGCATCATCACCGGTGTTCTGGGCAAATTCCGCCGCAGGCGCCGCAGAAGAAGATAAACTGACAGGGGCGATTTTCGCCCCTGTCAGTTTATCTTCAAAACAGTTCTTTCTTCTGCCGTGTCATGGCCGTCCGTTCTACTATTCGGTTTCGTCCGGTAATAGAACATTCGGGCGATATATTTACAGTTCGTTTCCCTCGTCCGGCTGCTGCACCAGCACCGCCTCCGCCCCTGGCCCGTCGGTGAAGTCCAGCTGCACCACGGCCTGGGCGGTGTTCACGGAGCAGCTGACGCACTTGCCCCGTTCCCGGGCCGCGGCGTCGCACCGGGTCAGCAGGTCCGTCAGGAGCTCCCGGTTCAGACCGCCGCCCCGCCAGTGGAACACGAAGTGCGCCTGCTTTTTCCGCAGGGCCTGCCTGGCGCGGCTTTCCACGTCCTCCGGCTTGGTGAAGGACAGGGCCCGGTAGTAGTACCCCTTGTCCGCCGTACAGGGCGGCAGGGGCAGCACCAGGGTCTCGTGGTCCCGGAATATGTGCCTGTCGTCCAGGTTGAAATAATCGTACCGGGGGACGCCCCGCTGGAGGGAATTGTCAAAGGTGGCGTCCAGATGATAGCGCTGGCCCTCCACCGTCACCACGTTCCAGGTATGGCGGTATTTTACACCCCGCTCCGGGGCCGCCTCGCTGAGGGCCACGATGCACGGCAGTCCCACGGCATCGCACAGGGCCTTCACGGTTTTGGCGATGCCCTCGCACACGCCGACCCCCTGGGTCAGAGGCCCGATGATCTCGTGGGAATACGGCTTTTTCAGCTTATCATACCGGACGTTTTCCAGAATAAACCCGTGGATGGCCAGCTCCTTCTCCCGGTCGGTCTTTCCCGCCAGGGGGCGGACCAAACGGTCCAGCCGGGCAGCGACCGCCTGCCGGTGCTGGCGGACCTTGCTCTTATCGAACAGATACTCCGGCAGCAGCTCCACATGGTCTGCCCCGGGCATCCAGCGATACTGAAACCCGGTGACGTAAAACAGCAGCGGCGTGTCCAGCTTCAGCCGCAGGTAGATGTCCGACAGCTCCTGGCCGGTGAGCTTCGGCACCCGGATCCCCGGGGCCAGGGCCTCCATACCCGTCCGCATGGCATCGTACACCGCTCGCTTTTCCCGGTCCAGCTGCCGGTAATAGTACCCGGCCATCAACGGTATGCGTGGGGCAGCAGCTGCCGCACCTGCCGGGCCAGGGCGTCAAACTGGTCGCAGGACAGAGCCTGTGCCCCGTCGGAC